>Ga0265780_10000438_pt1 | contig 65088 bp, 50 predicted proteins | sample P1T30metagenome_FD_192432 | JGI IMG/M metagenome (GOLD analysis project Ga0265780, IMG submission 192432) | Plant litter microbial communities from East Loma Ridge, Irvine, California - P1 T30 | ecosystem: Environmental > Terrestrial > Plant litter > Unclassified | place: USA: California... | reverse complement strand
GCGCCGTGAAGCGCTGCTCGCCAACTGCGGTCGCGATTCCCGATGCCGCGACTGAGACCTGGCCGATCGCGGTATTGACGCTACGCAGCTTCTCGCCCGTATCTGCCACGCCCTCGCGAATTCCGGTAAGCAGCATGCTGATTCGGTTGCTTGCCTGCTTGGTATCCGCCGACAAGCCCTTTACTTCGCCCGCAACGACCGCGAACCCGCGCCCCGCGTCGCCCGCCCGTGCCGCCTCGATCGTCGCGTTCAGGGCCAGCAAATTGGTCTTGTTCGCCAGCTCTCGGATGTCGTCGAGAATGACTTCGATCTGGACCGCATGATCCTCCAGCATCGCGACCGTCTGCACGCTGCGATGCGCTTCCAGGCTCGCCACCACGGTCAGTTGCGATTGCTGGTCGGCTGCAATCGCGATCGTCCGGATCGATTCCGACAGGTCGCGGATCGATGACGCGACATGCGCGATGTCGCGTGCTGCTCGACCTGCGCCCGATGCGGCCTCAACCGCATCCTGGGTCGCGTCGCCGGTAACGTCCTCGAGCCGAACTGCCGCATGCTCTAGTCGTTCGGTCGCCTGTCCGATGCTCTTCACGACTGACGTCACGGAATGATCGAACTCGTTCGCTAGCACCACCAACTCGCCGCGCCGCTCGCTCGCGATCCGTGCCGCCTGCTCTTCACGCTGCCGGCGTTCGCGCGTCGCCACCGCCTCCGCTGTGCGCGCCTGAAGCATCGCTTCTTCGGTCTGCCGCTGGCCATCCTCCGCCACTTGGGTCAACTCGCGCGACCGCCGTAACGCCGCACTCTGCGACTGGAACAGCCGCTCGAGCTGGATCGTCAGCACCGTCAATGCGCCAAATTGCAGCCCGACCGCCACGACATGAAAGATCACCCGGCCAAGATTGCCCGAGCCGGTGAACACAAACTCCGGGGCCCACCATTGGAGGGCAAGATGATGGACCGCGGTCAGCACCGTCGCCAGCGCGATCGGCCGCCAGTCCGCTAACATTACCAGTGCCGCCATTCCGACGAAGAAATACATGTGTGCATCCATCTGCCACGGATGCCCCTTGAGCAGGAAGACGAGCATCGCTGGTATCACCGCGGCGAGCGATCCCATTAATGTCCGGGCTTCGGCATCATAGCGCCCGCTGAGCGCCATCGCAGTTGGCCCCGCCGTGATGATGGTGCCAATGACCAGCAGCGGGACACCCGTGCCCGCGCCTAATACGGTGTTACCTATCAGCAGCCCTCCCAACGAGGTCCAGCCGATCAACGCCCATGTTTGCACAGCGCGACGCCGCAACCGGTCGAGCGGGTTGAGCCCGGCATCGTGCCCCGTTTCCACGGTGGCCCCGAGCTTGGCCCTGAGATCCAACCAGGAGAACGCTGGCTTTAGTGAAGTGATGCGGTTCATACTGGCCTCCCAGCGCCGCCATTTGCCCCACAGCCTGCGGGCGGAGCGGCCATGATGACGATATTCCACGCGACCCGGGGGGCAATGCGGGCACGATCGCCAACGACGACCAGCGATCCCGGAAACGGCCCAACGCCGAGCAACGCCGCGCCGCCCGCTAGCGCACCCTGTACGGCTTCTCCGCCATCTGGACCAAGTGGTACCAGCAGCATCGAACCTGATGCTGGCGGCCACATCGTCAACGCGACAAGCCCAAACGTTGCAGCGACGATCTGCGCAGGGACCAACATCCGGTTTGGCGGGAATTTCATACGCTAACCTATGCACTGCCCGGTTAATGCAAGGTAAGTTCGCGGTCCATGATTGCGCCCGATCTGGCGTCAATAGAGATCTGAATTTGTGACGCAAGCCGGCAGGCATCGCGGAAGACCGGCCATATTGGATTCGCGTCAACAACAAGCGAATTGGTTTGCGATTGGGCGGTCTTGCTTAGGGTGAGGACCCATTAGTCATAGCAAGAAGATGACGGTAGCCGCGAGCGTGATAGTAGAGAACAAGGCGGTCGGGCAGCGGCCGTAGCGATTGGCCACTCGGCGCCAAATCATCAGACGGCCGAACAAGGTCTCGATGCGGTAGCGACACCGGTAGCGGCACTTGTCGTATCTGATTGGCTCGTTGCGCGATCTGCGGTCCGGGATGTAGAGTTGGATGCCCTTGGCTTCCAGGGCGACCCTGAACCAATCGGCGTCATAATTACGGTCGCCAAGCACCCGACGATTGTCGACCCGAGGCTTGCTATGCTCTTAATAAAGAACGGTTGCAGACGCGCCATCTGCGTATCTGTCAGCCAGTACAGGTCCCTTATCCACGCTCTCCTCACTTAGCATGAGTCAGATCGCGCCTTTTACATCAATAGGTCCTGACCTTAATGGCGCTAAAAGTATAGGCGCCATGGGCGCGCTTCCATCGGGCAGCGCGATCAGATTGATAATCCGATCGACGGTAATCACTTTCGAAATCAACCGAACACCATCGCAAGAGGCGATAGGCCGCAGCAGGTGAGCTTCGCCTTGAGGGTGGCAGTAGGCTGGATAACTTATTGATCTGAGAAGTCCAATCTGCCTCGCGCTTCGTGCAAGACCGAGGATGGTGGCGGTGTGTGGTCGTAAACCGATGTATGCCGATACAAGACTTTTTGTTCAATAACACGTATCGATCATTAAGACGAGTTAGCGATCTAGGGTCTTTTACCGTTGAGCGCAGTACCGACTGACTCGCTTTAAAACTTATCGATCAACGGCGTTCGTTGCGCGGACCCGAGCTTGCTAAATCTCAAATAAAAACACCCGCCAACCTCGAAAGGTTGGCGGGTGTTTTAAGATAGATGGACACTGGGACCAACTATCAAATGTGCTTAGGCGTATGCGACCTTTGCCTGGCGACGGCGAACACGCATCGATGCACCGATCCCGCCAATACCGAACAACATGATCGCCCAGGTACCTGCCTCGGGAACTGCCGAAGGCTCAAAGGTTGCTGTGCCAGCATAGGACCCGTTGCCACGCGACATGCCGTTCACCACGATCTGATTCGGCGCACCCGAAGCAATAGCCAGGTTGTTGATCTCGAAAAATTCAGCATTGCCCACAATGGTCTTCGTCGCTGCGAAGCCATTGATAAACACCGACAGTATGTCGAGGTCGGTAGAGCTCGTCAGCCGCGTGGTGTTCGTGCTCAACGTACCGCTAGCCAGACCGGCCTGATCGATGACGAAATTGAAGGTATCTTGGAATGCGCCCATCCCGATGCCCGAACGACCGAAATCTGCCGAAACGGTACCATTCGTGATGTCACCGCTGACCGTGAACTCCGGATCGCCAGGAGTGTAATCAATTGCGTGAGCCGCTGGGGCCATCGCGAACGCTGATACAAATGCCATAGTCGAACAAAGTAGACGTTTCATGACGGCCTCCTTCACTTTATGCCTAACAAAAGTATAATGGAGGTCATGACGACTCACAAACCGATATATTGCTGAAATTAGCCGTTAGCCCAATGATGTCTATTTTCGGGACAGCTGTGTCTTTTCAATCACAGGCGGCGCTGACTTGAACGCGCCACGAACGCTGATCGTCGGCATGCAGATGGCGGCCGAGGCGATCGATCTGCAGACTTTACGCCGCCTAGTCTCAGCAGGTTTCGCCCAGCGTTGGACGCGCTGAACATGCCAGAGCCACTTAATCGGAGACAAGCGGTAGGGCTTGGGGCTGTCGTGGGGGCTAGTTGGGCAGTCGGGCAGGTGCTGCGTCGCACGGCTCCAATCGGTCGGGATGTTGGGCCGACCGCCGACCTGATCCTGACCAGTGGAAATTCACCCGAGCAAGGTCCAGCCGATGCGACGCTCCGGCTTGCCGTCTTCACCGATTACCGCTGCCCCGCCTGCCGTCATGCCTTCCACGCTTTGGAAGAGGCGGTGGAACGCGATGGAAAGGTTAGGGTCGTCTATAAGGACTGGCCGATCTTCGGTCCACCGTCCGAACGTGCTGCGAGCATCGCGCTCGCCTGTGCCGAACAGGGGATCTATCCGGCCATTCATCGCCAACTGATGACCGACAGTCGTATAATCGACGACGACATGCTGCGAGACGTCGTTACCAGTGCCGGAGGGGACTGGCAGCGGGCGACGACGTGGCTTGCTTTACATGCAGAAGCCGTCGCCGCGCGCCTACGTGCAAACGGTCAAGAGGCCTATTCGATCGGTCTGACCGGCACCCCGGGCTATCTCGCCGGACGTATGCTGGCGATGGGAGCGATCGAGACAAGTGACTTTAAACGACTGTTTGCGCGGGCGCGAGCGGACGGCTGATGATCCGGGAGGATGTAAACATGATCGAACGCCCTGTCGGAAGAAACACGTAAGTCGTCACAGGCAGGATCGGCGATCGCGTCTTGAGACGATTAAGAGGCTGTCGTCGGAGGATATCCTTCTGTCGTGCACCAGTCAGTGACGACAGGTCGAACTTCTCAGATACACTCCTAAACCACGTATTTATGTCCGACGTTTTGAGTGACGTAGATCCTTCCGCGACGAAAACGTTTGCCCGGATTTATGACGCGGGGTGTGCAACATGCTCGCCTGGCGGACGTTAATGGCCGTGTCTAAAGTGCACGGCGAACCAAGGAACGGCGCATGGAAGTGAACACCGAGGGCGAAGACACGGGCTCAGAACGACGTGAAATACACTTCCTTGCGGCCCTATTGGACGAGTTGATGCGAAAGATGCTCGCAGCCGGCGCCCTGACGCAGGCCGACTTAAACGAGATCGAATCAGCCGCAGCTAAGCGGGTCGGTGGGCAGCCGCGTGCTTGGTAGTTTCCGGCTTCTCCCAACACGGCAGTGATGACCTTTGAAAACCGTGACGAGGTATCCCCCATCAGGTTTGTGATTTGACGAAAGCCCGCGCCTGCAGGGAGCTTGCTGGTATAAAGCACACGTTTGTCGCGCAGTCGTACCTGCGACCGCTTTTCTACATATCTGACCGCGTGGTGACAATAATGCAGAGGGAGGCAGATGCTCCGCTATCGAGGAAGCCGATGCCGTTAGAGGTTATCGCCTAACGCTGATGACCGCGGTAGTGGCCTTCAGCTATCAAGCTGCTGATTTCAAGCCCAATAAATCAGCTTGCTTGTTGCCTTGGATTAAGATCTGCAGCAAGCATGGACCAATTAATGACCAAGCTGGAACGGGTTACCGCCCTATCGGACGATGACCGATCAGGCCTGCTCGCGCTTTTCAGCGACACGCATCATTTCAAAAAAGGCGGAAATATTCTACGTGAAGGTGAACAACCCGAGCATTTGCATGTCTTGATCGACGGATGGGCAGCCCAATGCGTGACCTTAGTGGATGGATCGCGGCAAACCACAGCGTTTCTGATGCCTGGTGATTTCTGCAACGGCGAAACGACGCTTCTAAGGCGGTTGGATCACGGCGTAGTCGCTCTAACGCCGGTGACAATCGGCACTGCAAGGCGCGAACGTCTGATAGCCCTACTGCTTGATCGCCCCAATGTGGCGCGAGCCTTCTGGCAGACGACTCTTGTTGATGCGGCAGTGCTGCGGTCGTGGTTAGTCAATATCGCCCACCGGGATTCATATCGACGCATCGCACATCTGATGTGCGAGCTGCATACCCGTCTCTCATGTCTAGGTCTCGTGAGCGGTTCGACCTGCGTTGTGCCACTTACGCAGCAACAACTGGGCAATGCCCTTGGACTTACGCCGGTTCACGTCAACCGAATGCTTAGGCGGCTTCGCGATGAAGGGTTAATGGAGTTTCGGAAGCGTACCTTGACGCTGCATAATGTCGCAGAGTTACAAGAGGTAGCCAACTTTGATTCCGGTTATCTCCATATTAAGCTAGACTAGCGAAAGGCAAATAGGCGGTCTATAGTATCACTTTAATATAAGTTAATATCGATGCATCATCACAGTATGACCGCGCGCTGACGCGCGAGCGCGAAATGGTTGGGCTTGCTGCGGCAAAGCGTCGCGGACGCCAAAATGGCCACCCGCTGACGATCGATACCGAAACCCTCGAACGGATTACAGCCGCACTGGACGGTGAGGCTAGTAAGGCGTCTGTCTGTCGGACGTTTAAGGTACCTCGCTTGACGCTAATCGGCACTCTAGCCCGGATCAGCTGGACCGCACCAGCGAAGACCTGATCCGGTCGCATGAAGCAGTCTGTCGGAAGAGCACAACGCTATCGCGAATAGGCTGTGCTGCGTCGCTTATCCTAAATGATATGCTGTAATCACGGCACCAAACGACGCGCAGATCGTGCCTCGTTATATGCGGAGCGTCCCAAGATGGACCATTAAACGGTATTTTCTTAAGCTATCAGCGGATCACCTCCTCGTTACATATCTGTTTAACTTGATAATCGGAGCGATAGAACCTATTTGCATGCATCCCTACAAAGATCCAGAGATTATAATGAACGATGATATCAATGCGGTCGAGTTGGCCGCTGAACTGACCGCTGCGTGGTTGGCCAATCCTAACACCCGCACAAATGCGGAGGATGTACCTGCATTTTTGCGGTCAATGCATGCCGCTGTCGCTCAACTGTCAGGCGCAGCTACTTCAGTAGCCCCGGAAGAAGCTGCTCAAGCTTATGAGCCTGCTGTCACGGTGCGTAAGTCGCTGGCGTCGCCCGATCACATCATTTCTTTGATCGACGGCAAGCCATACAGGACATTACGCCGCCATCTGGCGAGCAATGGCCTTACGCCTGAGGAATATCGAGCACGCTACAACCTGAAGGCTGATTATCCCATGGTTGCACCTTCGTACTCGGAAGCACGGCGGACCATGGCAAAGTTGATAGGTTTGGGGCGTAAGCCTGGTCAGACAGCCGAAAAGGCTACTGATGATTCCCCCAAGCCTCCCCGCAAACCTCGCGCAACGAAGGTCACCGAGGAGGCATAAGCGAAACGGGGAGGCTAGCACTCCCCGTTTCCGTTCCGGCTTCGCTAAGTATCGCGACGGAGCGTTTAAACATTCAAGGCCAATGGTGGCTTGTTTCGCGTCGTAAAAGAAGTGGATTTCGGACGTCAGCGTCGCGACAACATCCATGTTCACGATGGCATCGACGAAGCCGAGTTCGTCGCAACCCGTGAGAAACGCGACGCATCGCTCCCACTACCCGACCTGATGCTCACCGCGCTTCAGGTGAACATACGTGGCGGCCGACTGCCAGATGCCGAGGAATGTGGGACGGCGTTTCTCAAAGTGCCTTTGAACCGGTTTGGGCCTGCTGTCTCGTAACTTGGGCCAAGCTAGAGCGGCTTAAGTTTTCGGTGTCAGGATCGACCGAGACCAGACGTGCCGGCTCTGGATGCCCCGCACCTAAACGCTTGTAGGTCGTAGACATTGATCAGGTTCGAGACATTTTAGGCTTTTGGAACGGAACTAGGGCTAGTCACAGACGATAATTCTGCCATCTTTCTCAGATGATAATTCTGTACAGCGTACTTGCGGTCGTCTGGGGCCTCCCAATTGCTATCATACTGGCAACCTCAGTCGGCTATGGCGTTTCCCCTCGCTTCGCTCAATTTATGCGAACACATCTAGGGTTCTGACAACGGCATCACGTGCCGTGAGTCAGGTTATCGATAATGCACGACGACATCGGCTGTCTGTTTTTGCGTCGACTTGGGAAACAGCCGTTCTGGCTGTACCGCGGAAACGCTCAGTCCGCCTGCCGGAGCTGTAGAGCAGACTGTTCAGACCCACGGATCGGCGTTTGGGGCGGGCAGGTCTGCGCAGGCAGCAACGTGGCAATTCTTGCTCGAGTTAAAAACGGCCTGTATCACCGCGAGATTGCAGTTCTGAAATGCGCTTGCGACGTAGACGGCTCTCTGCGAGGCAGACCTAAGAGCCCGCTGACCCAAGACAGTGAGAGCTCGGCATCCCGCTCGCGACATCAAGCGTGTCACACAAGCGGGCGGGGTGCTTTACGAATATTCAACTATCAAGCGTGTAGCCAAAAACCGAGGCTATGGCCTTCAGTACCGCGTACCTTTTAGCGCCTCGCCATGTTTTTTCGCACAGCCACGCGGGGCGCTTTCGCTTGATCGAACTAGCGCGTGTGGCCATTAACACCTTCTTTACCATAAGGTTTTATCAACAATCGTCTTGAAGAAATTCGTCGAGCGCTTGTGCATTGATGATGATTATCAATGAGGTGCAGCATGAATGCCTCCCACCGATCGAACTTCCCTGTGGCGCACTCTGCGGCCCACACTATGGTTAGTCGGTACGGGGTGGATGCTGCGTTCGTCGCCCAGCGCGAAGTCGATGCCAAGATTGAGCGCGGAGACCTCCAGGGGGCACTCGAACTTGATCAAGTACGCCGTGAACTTCTGGATCTCATCATAGATATAGAGCCTCCTGCGCATTACTGACCTACCGACGAATGAATTCGTGAAATTGTCCAATTCTCTTTTGCGCGCCGGGGGTTTGAGCGAACACCTGCTCGCTGGCGACGGCGGGACGAATCAGCGAGGCATGGCAGGCGGACTACAACACCGTGCGTGTCAACAGCACTCCTGCCAGGATGGCACTCGGCAACTCTACGACCCGCCCCGCCACGGGCATTTGGAAAACGCGCGAAGTTATCCGCGGCCGGGCAACATCCGCAGCGTCAAAGAGCAAGCGGACCGTGGTGCCCAAGAAGCGGCAAAGTAGGGCTTACTCAGTAAGCGCCAAAGTGCCGGCGAGACGCCTGCTAAATGCAGCGAATTCCAAGCTTGTGGCCATTGGTCCTCAGTCGATTGCACACTCGGGTCGCAACTAGGTGAGGGCGAGGCGGAGGTTCTGACCGGCATCCATATCGTAGGCCAATCGCCTGGAACGTCGCTTCTAGCGTAAAGATGAGGGTGGTCTGCCCCTGCTCTCAGCACGGTCCGCTTATGCGGACGGCTACGGGGACTTTGATACATCACCACTCGAGCAGAGAGTCAAAAAAACCTGCCAGTCGCGGTTAATGCGCCTTTCACCGTATGGAATTACAATTACGAAATAGAGTTCCTGCATAAGTCCCCTTGTCGAAAGACAAACACTTTCAACTCGGGGGGTTCACATGCGCTACTGGCCTATCGGTAAGCCCATTAGGGCTTAATATTGTCACCAGCCTGAGCAGCTATCATCTTTTACTGCCGCATTTCGCAGGGGATAGCGCAATGCGTCACTGAAACAGTGGTAAGGCTCGCAAAGGCTGCTGATTAATACCTTTGTCTTTAACCTAACATATCCAATACGTGATATTGGAATACCGCAAAGCTCGATAACGGCTAAGCTCGAAAATGCCCGGCTTTCCAAGCCGGGCATTTTTTTGCCATCAAGACCTGGTCATGTTCTTTACCGGCATCTCAAAGGTGAAGGCACGAGGAACAAGCCCAAGCACCTTTACGGCCTTTCGCATTGCTTCGTTATGTGTTGATATCGTGAAGTGGATTTCGGTAAACCACCCGTTTAGGTGAACCTTCCGAAACCGCGAAAGTACGGCAGCAAAGGCTGCAGGAGCGGTAGGCGAACCCCAGGCAAACGTGATTGTGAGCGTTCGATCATCATGGTCCTCGCCCCAATTGATACCGCCAACGCACGTTCCGCTTTCATCAAAAGCCAGAATTGCAGGATGGTCCCATTTGCATGGTGGATATCTCAGCCAACCATTGCGCTGATGGTCGACACCCGCGGCGTAAGCAGCCCTCAGGCCTTCCTTGCTATGTGCGAGTTTGGTAACATGCTCCAAGCGTAGACTCATGTTATAGTTCTCCGCCTACGCTTGAACATCATGACCCCAAAATGGCGCACACCGGTGGTCATTACCAGTCCCAGCCGCGTACGTGGCTCTGCGTGGCTGTAGATCGATGGATGCCGATACCAGGACGTGTGCTCGGTACCTGACGGCGTCCATTCAGGCGCGTTCGCGATCTCGGGGTTTGGGCTGTTGGGCGCAGTATGGGCCATCCCGCTTGCCCAATTATCGATCGACGGCGCCCACCGCGCCACATGGACTCTTCGGCAAACCCATTGCGCCGGCGGTTAAACAAAAACAGCCGCCAACCTTGAGAGGTTGACGGCTGCCTTCACACAGATGGCCACTGGGACCAGCTGTGAAATATGCTTAGGCGAATGCAATCTTCGTCTGGCGACGGCGAACGCGCATCGATGCGCCGATCCCGCCGATACCGAACAGCATGATTGCCCAGGTACCAGCCTCGGGAACTGCTGCCGTCGGCTCGAAGGTCGCGGTGCCGGCATAGGAGCCGTTGCCACGCGACGTGCCGTTCACGACGATCTGGTTCGGCACACCCGAAGCGATCGCGACGTCGTTGAGCTCGAAGAATTCGGCGTTGCCGACAATGGTCTTCGTGGCTGCGAACCCATTGATGAACACCGACAGGATGTCGAGATCGGTCGAGCTCGTCAGGCGCGTGGTGTTCGTGCTCAGCGTGCCGCTAGCCAGACCAGTCTGATCGATGATGAAGTTGAAGGTATCCTGGAATGTGCCGGCCGCGATGCCCGAACGGCCGAAATCTGCCGAAACGGTACCATCGTTGATATCGCCGCGAACGGTGAATTCCGGATCGTTCGGGGTGAAGTCAACTGCATGAGCCGCTGGGGCCATGGCGACACGCAAACCGCTCTATCGCAAAATCCGGCTATGACCTTGATAATGTCGACTTTCTGGAAAATCGTGCCTTTTCCGTCACAGACGACGCTACGGAGACCGCTCCCCGTAGGCTTTGGGCAAAACTTTCCCTGCAAAAAGACCGGCTCAAGACGACCCCTGCGGGAATCGAACCCGTGCTTCAGGCGTGGAGCCGTAATTCGTTTCATTTTCAATAATGCTTGCCTGAACGCGCCTCAAAATCGGCGTCATGTTCAGGAATGGGTTGCGGCGCACGGGCCGTCAGCGATGGTATACTGACGAGTCTGGTGAAGCGGCCTGAGCGTTACCGCAACTAAGCTAGTGCGGCGTTTTCCGTGTCAAAGCACGAACGTGCGGCTTTGACCACTCCACCCCTCCTCATCGAGATGGGGCTGTCAGGTTCGCCGCGGATCGTCATGTCGTGGCTTAGTGCTCGGAACGATCCGCTGCCACTGGCCGCTGATTGCCTACGGGAGAACCAGTATGCTGCGCACCTCGAGTCCTGAAGTTCTGAACATCTCAGCAGACGAGGGGGCGGGCTGTTCGATGGGCCCGGCCTTGCTCTCAAACTCGACATCGAAGCGGCGTAAGCTTTGTCCGATCAGTTGCTCTCCAGATGCGCCTTAACCCGTCAGCAGCGGACAGTGTTCAGCCAGGCGCCCCACCCGGGCCTTCCTCGTCGGGGTGATGCGCTCGCGACATAGCCAGCGCATAAAAAAGAGCCGCTTTCAGCCGCCCAGGGAAGGCGTGCCGCTTTCGATAGGTTTCTATCGAATGGCCGGGCGTGAATACGGGTGCTGTCCTGCTAATATAGAACAGTTTTTGGTTGATCAAATTCGCAGAATCGTCGGCCCCACCTCGACCAGATGGTCAGAGCGAGGCCGTAGGTGTTAAATTTATCAAAACTTCTGATGGTTTAGGAACTGGGCTGGCGCGATCGCGGCCACCCCTCGCGTTGGAGATGTCGGCCTTGCAACTGCAGGCGGTCGTTCCGAGGTGCCAGCGCTGCAAGGCCTTTAGTTTAGGCGCAGTCGCTTGCGGTATGCTCGCCCAGTCTTGCTGCACAGAAAGCCGGAAATCCAGACATTTCTTAGGTTCGGGGCAAGCCGTTCTTCGTGCGGGCAGTCAGATAGCTTGCCGTCGATAGTCTGGCCCGCGACCCGACCAGCTTCGAAAGTTTGCTCCATAATTCGATCAATGCCTTGCATGGCAAAGGAGGTAGAACCCAACCCCTTTCTACCGAGCGAACAAAGTTCCTTTCTACCGAATGAACTCAGCCCCAGACACCGGCCCTATCCTCATCCGGATAGTACGCGCGGGAGAATCGTACACCGGTCGATCCGCAGGCCAAGCCAGGCGGGGTGGCGGGCGTTTCGGAACATCGGGGACCAGGTTGGGTAGGAACGCCACCTACGAAGCGGATCCGGATGTCGGCTCCGCTTCCGTGCATTGCCCTAAAAAACGGCGACCGTTTGGCTTTCCTTCATCCGCTTGCAGATCAGCAGCGCACGCTCGGCGCTGACATAGCCCAGATACATTCCGCGGTCACTGACGATGGCAGCGGCATTATCGTCGGGCCAGTTGGCCAACCTTAGACGCAACTCGACCGCGGGGGTTAAGCGCACCGGGCATAATGCCATAGCAAGTGTGTCATAAAGAGAATTGCAAGGGCGCGGTGGGTCTTTGCATCACGTTAAATCGAAAGTCTAAAATGCTATGATTTAACGGAGTTTTAGGCGTGCTAACGGATGACGGCCCTATGAACACCCATCGCGGCCCTGTGGCTGGTGCCGGCAAAGGTCGGCTTGATCGTAGGTATTCGAACCGAACGGCGATGAGTCTCCCAGCCGTGCTCATCACATCTCTTGCAGATGAGCATCCGGCTATTATCCAAAACGTGTCAACTTTGGGGTTCAAGCTCCGCTCGGAATACAGAGTTACGGTCGGACGGTTTCTTTCACTCAATATACCGGGGCTAACTGCCTACTCCGGATGGGTGGCGTGGTCGTATCTTGACCAATTTGGGCTTGATGTGGCTAACGCCATTCCGGAGCCGGTCATCGAGCACATCATCGCGATCGCGTTACAGGCCAGCGAGGGCGTTCACCATGAGGTCAAGCGCCGGAATCTCGACATTTGATGGCCCGGTCAGCCCCCATGAGTGATCGAGAGGTCTGGATACAGGCGGCCGCCATCCTGGCAGAACACGGCGAACATACCCCAGATTATATCGTCGATCAGATGGTCGCTGCCATCGGCGACCCTGTTGCCGTAAAGAATTGGCACCGCATTGCCGCTGCAGTCGATGTTATTAAAGGCACGTGGGCATCTACCGCAAATTGCTGATCTCGGAATACGCTTCGGATCGTCGCAGCTGTCGCACAATCCCGGTGAACGAAGCCGTCACACTCTGGCTCCGGCCGATTTCGTTATCGTGCTGCTCACCTTCCCAGAACATGACGAGCGGCCAGCGCTAGGGGCAATGATGCCAGAGGCACCGCAGGGCTAGGCGCAACGCTGGCGTGTCCACGCGACCGCTGACAGTCTCACTGAGCGCGGCTCACAGAACTTGGACCGCCAGATTGATCATGATCCGTGTTTGATGATGCATTTGCCCACGGCACCTATCAGGAACAGGCTTGTAAGGAATCGATGTGACGGGACGGTGTCGCCTATGCACGAGCAATGATGAGGACGCAGTGATGAACACGTCGTGGCCTATATGGGGGCGAGCCGGATGGAGCAGGTCGAGGACCGGGCGCCACGGAAAGAGGCCAGCGCTACTTCGCAGGTCGCGTTTCGAGAAATGGCTGTCGCTGTTTGGCAGGCACTCACGCTGCCAGCGGTATTCGGATCCGGTTACTTAACCCGACCGACGGAAGCTACCCTTCGGAGGATTCACTTGTCAGCCATTAACCATTTCTTAACCAGAAAAAACCGAGAATGTGTCAGCGAGCGGAGTCATTTCGATCGACATGATTTAGTGCCATACGATCCGAGGGCTCGATGCAGATTATTATTTATATCAGCAGAGCCAAGCAGAACTTCACGTCAGGTGATTTGGCCGACCTTCGCGACCTCGCTGATGCCCGAAACCGTTCTGAAGATATTACTGGTCTTCTCCTATCTGACGGTACCCGCTTCATACAAGCGCTGGAGGGAGACGCTGCCGCAGTGCAGGCTGTGATGGATCGGATTGCTAAAGATCCGCGTCACGATAATATTAGCTATTTCAGGCCTATTACGACCAATTTTCGCCAATTCGAAAAGTGGACAACGGAATATCTAGATGATAGACATCTTTGCGAAGGAAGGGGATTCCTTGATCGTGTGATGAGGCATGTCGCAGATGTTGAATGCGACTCGATAAAAGCTGCTTTTATTGGATTTGCCGCTCTTTCACTGAGTCGGTGATTTACAGTCTAACTCTGACTCACGCAGTCCCTTGTTATCAGGAGGATATATATGATCTGTGGCTGCGAACGACATAAGGAAATCAACACAGACCAGTTCTTGGGGTCCGAGGCTGTGCCCTTGATGATCCGCCTCTTCCGGTGCGGGGGGCGGTGAGCACCGGAAGACCGTGCGGCCTAGGGCGGCTGCATCGGGGCGCGCAGGCTCGACGACGAGCCGATCAATGAACCTGACCGAAAAGCACTAACTGCCTTGGGACGAGGCGCTGCTGGACTCTTAGCGCACATTCAGCCGCTCAGCTCGAGGCGTAGCTCGACAGCGTCGCCAGACGAGCAGAGCATGTACGCCATACGCCGATTACTCTTTGCTATTGCCTTCGCTTGGGAAGTCAAAGCTGGCTATGGCGGTCGTCAGTTCGCCCATTGGAAAGGTACGCCCCTAGAAGAGTGGCCAGCACTTGCCGACAACCGAGTTTGCGCGGCTGCCACTACCGTTCGCCATGTATTTTACCCCACCAGTAGCAGCGACATACGCTGCACGGCTTACCTGCTGAAAGCGGAGCACCTGCTGCCGGGGCACTGATGCGGCTTTTGGGTTGCCGAATGGCTGCTTTCAGATAGCGGATCTCCAACCCAAGCGTCTAACCCTGGGCGTAAAGCTGACCGGCCGCTTTTGAGCGCCGACTGTCCGCCATGCAGTGTCCAAAATTACACGATATTCGCCAATCGGGGTTGATGACGGCGTTTTGCGGCGATCGGGTGGCTGCCGTCCGAAATCACCTGAGACTGTTGAAAAACTCGGCGAGCAGGCAGTGCGGCCACCTTGCGCGTCATATGATTGCTTGCAGGCACCCTATTTTCCTCAAAGGATTACGAAGGTCGGCATAATAAGAGAAGAATGTTGCTCGGACCACCGCCTCTTCCAAGCCGAAGTGACTTTTTCAACAGTCTCACCTGTTTGTCGCACAGTCGTGATTGCGACTGGGTTTCATATACCTGACCGCTGAATACAAATAATGGAGAAAGAAGCGGCCGTCCGCTATTGAGGGGGCTGATGGCGTTAGCGGCCGTCGCCTGACGCTGATGACTGCGGTAGTGGCCGTCGGCTATGAAGCTGCTAATTCTCAGCCCACTAAATTAGCTTGCTTGTTAAAGTGAATGAAGCTCTGAAGCCAGCATGGACCCATTAATTGCCAAGCTGCAGAGGGCTATCGCCCTATCGGATGATGACCGATCAAGCCTGCTCGCGATCTTCAGCAATAGGCGTTATTTTAAAAGAGGCCGAGATATTCTACGTGAAGGTGAACAACCCGAACACGTGCATGTCATAATTGCCGGGTGGGCAGCTCACCGCGTGACCCTAGTAGACGGATCGCGGCAAACCACCGCCTTCCTGATGCCCGGCGACTTTTGCAACGGCGAAACAACGCTTCTAAAGCGCTTGGATCATAGCGTAGTTGCGCTCACGCCGGTGACAATCGGCACTGCAACACGCGAACGCCTGACAGCCCTGCTGCTTGATCGCCCCAATGTAGCGCAAGCGTTCTGGCAGACGACCCTTGTCGATGCGGCAGTGCTGCGGACGTGGTTAGTCAATATCGCTCACCAAAAGGCGTATCAGCGCATCGCACACCTAATGTGCGAGTTGCATACCCGTCTCTCATGTCTTGGCCTCGTGAGTGGCTCGACCTGCGCTGTGCCGCTCACGCAGGAACAACTCGGCAATGCGCTTGGCCTCACATCGATCCATGTCAACCGTATGCTCAAAAGGCTTCGTGATGAAGGGTTGATGGATTTTCAGAAGCGTATCCTGACGTTGCACAACCCTGCTGAATTACATGCGACGGCCAGCTTTAATCCTAGCTACCTCCACGCCAATCCGAAAGTCGATTAGACACCAAGTAAGTGGATGAAATAGTTATAATATATTGTTATATCTCGTTATCAGGTTCTTCTATTATCTTATTAAAGCAATAAGATATGATAGGATGCCATCGTTGACAAATTGGAAAGTATAAGCCCAAGCGATAATAGGCGGGGGAGCGTATTATCCGCAAGGGCCTATACCATTACCTCCGAGAGGCACACGTCTAACGCGTTGACCCGGAACCTCGTTCAAGAAGAACCAGTCTGGGTCATGTATTCCCCGTAAACGGTAGAGAACTTCGATTTCAGCTAAGCCTTAATATATTTTGCAACAAAACATGTGTCTGATGGTTTTGGAGCAGTGGCTCATTCTACCGTTCCCTATGCCATCGTTGTGGAAGACAACCCACTGATAATGATGGGTGCGATTGCAATTTTACAGGATGCGGGCTTCCGGGTTTATGAAGCCTTCGACGGAGATGAAGCAATTACTCTTTTGCAGGATAAATGGCAGAGCACCGTTCTACTCTTTTCCGACGTCGATATGCCGGGAAGTGTTAAAGGATTCGGTTTAGCTCGTCATGTAGATAAACATTGGCCCCTAATAGAGATCGTAATAGCTTCTGGCCATATTGGCCCCAAGTCCGGCGACATGCCGGAACGCGCCACATTCATAGCGAAGCCGTTCACACAGCGAATGGTTTATCACCATCTTCAAAATATACTACCGAACGACAAAAAGCCAGAACCGTTGAAAAACGCCGTCTAGTCCAAAAGGCGTTTAGCTGGTGTCGATGCTTGCCGCTCGCATGCCGACTTATTCACGTCATAGGGACGCACTAACGCCGGCTTTGAACGAATCAACCACCAGCAACATCGGCTAACATCTGATCAAATAGAGGTTCTTGAACCGTAGCGGTTACGATACTGCTTTGCCCCGCTTTGACCTCCTTTAAGGTTTATCTCCGAGAAATGGTTCAGAATAACAATGATGCTTGAATATCGTGTTTATGTTATTGATAGCATTGGCAAAATTATTGAGCGTATCGATCTAGAATGCCTGAACGATGCGGAGGCCGTATCAGATGGAAAGACTTATGCCCGGAGAAACGATGTCGAAATATGGTGCGGCCAGAGGGTCGTTACCGTTCTTCATTCTCTGTCTTGATTAAGGCTATCGAACTAATTCATTTACCAACTTGTTAATTGTGAAGTGATTGCCATGACGGATATATGTGATGTACGAGCCTAGCTTGCCTTCTCGAATGACCCCATCGGGAGCCTGATCATGCCAGCGAACTAATAGGTAACCGTTGTTTTCTACGTCAAGGTCGTAAGGGTGGTCTTTCATAGAATTTATATCTACGCCTAACGCGCTAGCGACAAGAGCATGCTGCTTTTCGGTCTTTTTGTTTGGCATAGCCTGTCTTAGCGTCCCGCCTCGGGTTTAATACTGACGCGACGAACCCATCAAAACAGAGATTGATCATGTCTAGTTTTTGCAAGAGCTATATTAGCGCCGAACGGTTGGCCTTATTCGACCGAACGAAGACGACCCAGCGCCAGTCACCCTTCAAGATCCGCGAGCCGGCAGGATCGCCCAGCAGGTTTTCGAAGACTCCAGGCACCATTGAGCTTATCATAGGAGCCTTGCGACACGTTGGGTGTGCACACACTTCTTGGAGGGGCATTTGTGCTGCAACGCCATGCGGCGCAAAGTCGGAAATCTTGAGTCGATCATGGCCACCCCAGCATTCGTGGCAGCATGATCCGGCAGCCTGCGGGTGGATTAAGCGCCTGTCGGCATCTCGTTTGAAGCCGGGCCCCTTCATTTTGTAAGGGATATTGTACGTAGTGCTCATCCGCCTTTGAAGTGATATGCGGCTGTATTGCATGATAGTTGTCGTTATGCGCCTGTCTTGACTTAAAAGCTATATTATAAACAATTGCTTCCTAAACTTCATACTACTGTCATATATTTGGCGCTGTCAGAAAAGAGACTTCAAAAGAAGGCTCTATTGATACGAATAGGGAGGCTTTTCGAATCAACTCGCGCGCCACACTCGCCGGAACCGGGCGGCCGAGCAGATAGCCCTGAAGCCGTTCGCAACCGAAGCCTGTCAGGATTGCAGCCTGCTGCTCCGTCTCGACCTTTTCGGCGGTCACCTGTGCACCAACCGCCGAACATAGTTGCAACACGCCGTGGAGTAACCGCGCGGCCCCCGCCGAGTGAGCAATGTTGTCGACGAGTTCGCCATCGATCTTGATCCGATCGAAAGTTATCTCTTTCAGGTATGAGACTGAAGCGAAGCCGGCCCCAAAATCGTCCAGTGCTATGCGGACCCCGGCAGCCCTTAGCGAGGCCAGGTGTTGTCGGGCGACGCCGAAATCAGCAAGCACTGACGTTTCTGTCACCTCTACTTCCAACCGGCGGGGATCGAACCTGTGACGAAGGCAGAGAGACATAATCGCGAGCGGCGTACTCGGCTGGCAGAGCTGCACGGCGCTGAGATTAATCGACAGGCCTATGGAGGCATCCCACCCCGCGGCCTCCTCAATCGCTGCGGCGAAGATCTGCTGCGATAGAGCAGAAATCGTTCCTGTGGTCTCGGCCACGCCGATAAATTCAAGCGGACTGAGGGCGCCGAGTTCGGGATGGTGCCAGCGGGCGAGCGCTTCGAAAGACGCGATCCGGCGCGATCGGGCTTCGCAGATCGGCTGGTAAACCACTTGGATGGCAGGTGGTGGATCAGTGGCACGCAGCGCCTGCTCAATCGTCATGCGCCGATGCAATCGCGTGTGCATCGAAGGCGAGAAAGCAAGCACGCCACCACCACCGGCACTTTTCACCTCGTACAAGGCGACATCGGCCTGCAGCATCAGCGTCAACGGTGTCTGACCGCTAGCCAGTGGAGCTGACAGGCCGACGGATGCCGCCAGCCTGATGCAATTACCGCGGGCCAGAAACGGCTCTGCCATAGAGCGGGTCAGGGTCGCTCCAACACCCTCGATCAAGCCGGTTTCCAATTCCCCAACGAACAGTGCAGCAAATTCGTCACCACCAAGACGGGCAACGATCCGTGCACCCACGCAGGCGTTCTCGATGCGTCGCGCCGCCTCCAACAGCACCGCGTCGCCGACGGCATGTCCGTATGTGTCATTCAGTGCCTTGAAATGGTCTAGATCGATCATTGCCAGAGTGACTGGCGTTGGCGTGTCTATGGCTGCCGCGGCATCCTCAAGGCACTCAATAAGCGCACGTCGATTAGCAAGATTGGTGAGCGGGTCGGTAAAAGCGAGCGAGATAGCCTCTGATCGTGCGATCATCGTGCCGACGAAATAGTCATACTGCTTGGTAATAAGTCGCATGATCAGCATGACGATGAGCAGTAGGCTCAGGCCGGCTGCGACCTGCACCCTGATACCCGACGCAAGCAAAGACGTTACGACCGGAGTGGTGGTCAGGAAGATCGTAACGAAAGCTGCACGCGGCACGCTGGCGAGGCAGTACGCGCAGGCGATCGATCCAAATGCGATGAATAGCGGAATGAACGGTTTGTCACCGATACCGGCGTGCAGGAGCACGACGCCCCAGGTGCCAAGGCCCAAGCTAAAAAAAGCTGCGATCACCGTAGTCGACAGGAGATGGCGAGCCATCTGCGCCTCTGGGGGCGATGATGATCGACGCATAAGCCAAACCGCTAACCGTACAACGATAAGCACCCCGAATAAGCCGGGGATCTCAACTGACAACGTAGTTGAAACCGAGCCGTAGACGGAGATTGCCAGTATTGCGGTGTTAATTATCAGAACGGTGTAGAGGATTGGGATCTGTTGCAGCAGAATATGAAACTGCTCCACCCGCAAGTCGGCCTGTAGTGCAGCAGGTGCGTGGCGCGTTAGTCTCACCAGTTTTACCCCGTTTAATACGAGCACCGCGACTCATCTGATTTTAAGACATTTGCGTCTTTAAGTCTGCGAAGGTGGCGCAACCCATGTGCCAGCTACGCCATATAATGGCTTTTAGGACTACCGAGCCTACCCTCCTCGCCAAGTCTCTGACGTATCATCCTCTTCCACCACTTTGTTAATGAGAGACTTGGAGCCGGCATTTCCAACTAGTCGACTCATCTCGATTGCTACCTCCGGCGTCATAAATACAACAGTGCCATCCGGTGCTTCTATAAAGACATGGCCATCGTTAACCCAGACTTTGCGGGATGGACCATAAGGTACTGGTGGTGCCATTAAATATTCCGGTCAGATAGGCGTTGACAGATATGCGCAATCATACCCTCTGAAGTACGCCAATGCTTTGATCTATGATGTATCCAGCGGCGCGTCAGGCACGTCAAACATGACCTTGCTGCCTTTCAAGTTTTGAGACGAATATTGAAGCCTGTGGTCGCTGCAGACAAGGGGCATTGCCCCACCCTGACCGAGATCGGTTATTTTATGAATTATCACACGCGCTATGCATTCAAGGCGGGTGAGGGGCAGCTGGTGGGGGGGGGGGGGGCCCCCGACGCATTATCGGCAGTGTTGCGTTAGAGCTATAGCCGCCTCTGAACACCGCCCAATTCAAATATCTCGCTGATATGGTAGATACGGCTTATCGGAGGTTTAGCCGTGATCCAGTCAGATACATCTGTAGCAAAGAGATACGCTTATTCGTATGTTCGCTTCAGCAGCCCCGAGCAGATGAGCGGCGATAGCATCAGGCGCCAGACGGCGCTGGCTGCTTCTTATGCAGATGAGTTCTCCCTCATTCTCGACGATCGCCTTACCTACAGAGACTATGGTATATCCGGTTTCCGGGGTCAGAACTCTGCGTCAGGGCGCCTTGGAGATTTTCTTGCGGCAGTTTCTGTAGGGATCGTACCACAAGGCAGCCTTTTGCTTGTCGAGAATCTTGACCGACTGAGTCGAGAAAGCGCTTTGAATGCTCAGAGTTTGCTGACACAAATCGTTCTTGCTGGGATAACGATTGTCACATTATCCGATCGGCGAACTTACTCGATCGATGAGTTGCGTCGAGACCCGATGGGCTTGATATACGCGCTGATAAACTTTATCCGGGCAAATGAAGAAAGCGAGTTAAAGTCATTTAGAGGAAAGGCAAGTTGGAGCGCGAAAAGGGCGATCGCGGGGTCCGAGCCGATTACGTCCAGCTGTCCGAGATGGCTGGAGCTAAATAAAAATGACAAAGCATTTTCAATAATACCAGCGAGGGCAGAGGTAGTCAGAGACATATTTAGACTTGCTCAAGAGGGTGTATCTAATACCAAAATCGCGGAAATGTTTAACCGCGATAAGGTGCCAGCTTGGAAGTCAGATAGTCTATGGACGCGCGACAAAGTAGGTTGGATTGCCAGATCAAGCGCTGTTGTAGGGACCTTTGTTCCTCATGTCATAGAATGGAAAGACGGGAGGCAGACCCGCGTACCTTGTCCACCTATACGTGGATACTATCCTGCTATCATATCATTGGATACGTTTCATAAGGTACAGATTGGTCGCCTGACCAGTAACTGGGCTGGTCATGGTAGTGTTAACTACATACTGAATCAACTTGCGGTATGCGAATATTGCGGCAGTTTGATGATTGTTAGTCCATCAGCCCCGAATGGCCCGAGCATTATATGTTCGGCATCCGTAGCTGGAACGGCAGCCCATTATGCGCCCATCGCCTATGGCCCCGTTGATGCCGCTCTTCGCCAAGGCCTATCGACAATCTTCAGCGCCTGCGACATTAGCGCGCCTGGATATGGCCGAAGCAGGAGACTATCCGTAGCTCAAAACAATGTTGATCGAGCCAGGCGCGAGCTTCTCGCGGTCAGCCTCAGCCCATCTTATACAGATCGATTGAGAGAGATGCGCTATACCGTTGATCTATTAGAGCAGGACCTTTTAGATAAGGCGGATATGTATTAACACTCAGCGACTATCAGACTAGAGAACCAACTCTCTGAGGCCATCGAATACCTTTCGATAGGTCACAATGACAAAAAGTCGTCCATTGCCATAAACAAAATCATGAGAGTCATATTCGCTAAGGTAGTTGTCAGTTCTAAAACAGGGCATATTGACTTATATCATAAGGATGGAAGGGCCCATCGTATAATGATATAGAGCCATGTCACTATATGCTTTTCACCCAAGAAATCTTACTATAACGGCAATGTAAATAGTATATATCAGAAATGTATCTCTTAGTTTTATACATAGCATCTGACTATGAGCTATCTCAAGGCCGATGATACAGATCCATGGTTTGTACAAAACATCAGTCGCTTTAAAGGCCACTTATGCCATCATAGCCCTATACGAGTTTTAGGGGAGGTGGCTATGTCGTCGGTCTTACATGAGCAAAACCAGATTTCCCAATGGCTTGAGGAAGAGGCGATTGCGAGAGCTGCATCGACAAAAGTATAGATCCTGCTGAGCGAGATCAACATTTTATTCGTGCAGAGCATTACGCTGACTACGCTTGGAGTCTCGCAGAAACGAACGATCACGCATTTATTCCTTCGGAAATCTGGCATCCAAATTTACACGGGGCCGAGCAAATCTCAGGATAGGACAGGATCCAGCTTACGTGAGCGTATCGTTTTATAGCCTTGGTGCGGCTAAGTGGTATAAAGTCTTAGCTATTTTACATTTTTGGCATCGAAGGGTTATTTGAGGAGGGCGTTGATTAATTTCGCGTTCTGCACCGAACTAGGTTGTCATCGTAGATAATTCTCCTAAATGGCAAACCTTAGTGGAGCATAGAATGACTGATGAGAATATCCAGCTGAACGCTGTCGAGCTTGCCACCGAGTTGACGATTGCGTGATTGTCTAATTCAAATACCCGAACATCCGCCGATGAGATTCCAGCGTTTCTCGCTCGGATGCATTCGAGCGTTCAGTCTCTGATGAGCGGCGCTGAGGGGACAGACGCTCCTGCTACTGGCGCGCAGGATTATTCACCCGCAGTTTCAACGCGAAAGTCTTTGGCGAACCCCGACTTCATCGTCAGCATGGTTGATGGAAAATCGTACAGAACTCTACGTCGCCACCTTTCAAAGCACGGCATGACGCCAGAGGAATATCGCGTGCGGTATAACCTAAAAGACGATTATCCTATGGTTGCCCCAACCTATTCGGAAGCTCGCCGTGCGATGGCCCACAGGATTGGCCTGGGAACCGTCCGCAAGGGCGATGGCACGTCACCAAAGGCTGCGGCAAAATCAAAAAAGCCAAAAGCGGTACCCTCCGAGTAAGTGCAAGCTGGCCTCCTTATAGGGGCCAGCTTTTGCCGTGCATTACAGCCAGGGCATTCAACGTATGATGCCCGTTTAGCCTCTCCATCGATAGAATGGAGCATGGCTTGCAAGATTTAGTAGGATCTTAGCCATTCGAGAGTTCGAGGTATTTACTCGAACGTTGGTGTATGAGCGGTATCGGCCCAAGCGCCTTTGAGCGATTGCTGCAGCTGCCCCCCTGTCGGAAAACACATGATTGTCGTCAAGCGATAAGTCAGGCAACCGGGGCTACCTCAACCTATACGCTGCACATGCGACAAACCCTGTCGCTTTGTCCGATTGCCCGGAAACCAAGTTTTGAGGGTTTTCCGTCACTACAACAAGGGCGGGAAGTCACGCTCATCGTCGATCCGGGTATACCCTGAATGGCACTTCGATCTTTGACTGTTCAATCAGGGTCCATTATTTAGCTGAACAAACGTCATTGGCATACCCGTTTACGACAGCTGGTCGATCGACAAAACGTCCGCCAGCCTCGTTTCCTAATTAGAAGTTTAGCCCTGCCCGAACGAACACTGACCGTCCGTTGAAGCCGAACGGCGAGATGGCGTTGTACGGTTGGGTACCGGCATTGTCGGAACCGTTTGTGCCGGCTGCGACGCTCGCAACGGTGGAAGCGACGTTCTCCTCCGGATAGACGTCGAACAGGTTCTGCGCCCCGGCGCTCAATCGTAGGGCCCTGGTTGCCTGCCAGGACAATTCGACGTCCGTCAGCACCTTGCCGCCGAAGGTTTGGATGATGTCGCTATTGGCGCTGCCGGGGGACGACGCGATTGTCCGCGTGTCGAAGCCAGGAATCAGGGCCGCGACCTGTGCCGGCGTCCTGTTCTGTATCGCGACCGTCGAGACCTCGCCGTAACGGGTGTTCGTAACCGATAGGGTAAAGGGGCCCCGTGCGTAGTTGACGTCGAGCGTCACCTTGTCGCGTGGCTGACTATCCGAAAAGCGCAGCTGCTGCGTCACGTCAAACAGCGGCGTTGTAATGCCCAACCCCGCGATGGGGCTCGGCGCAGTCGCGATCCGGTCGAACGTCGTCTTGTTGTAATTGCCAGCGAGCGTTCCCGTTACCCGGCTTCCATCACCGAACGTGTGACGGTAGTTCATGACCAGATCGACGCCGCGGGTTTTGGTGTCCACTGCATTCGTGAGGAAGGACAGCGCGGCGAAGCCGGATTGGCCATTGGCGGCAAGGAAGTTGGTCAGGCGGGTGTCCTGGAAGGTGGACGAGATCGCAATCCGGTCGCGCACCTTGATCTGATAGGCATCAAGCGTGAACGTCAGTCCGCCGACTTCGAACACGGTGCCGGCCGACACGTTGTTCGACGTCTCCGGCTTCAGGTCACGGGCTCCGGCAAGACGCGCGGCAGGCGTGTCGACGGCCGCGACGCGGACGATAGCCTGCGTGCCGTTCAGAATCAGCGTGTTGGACGCGTTGTAGCCGGATTGTGCGAGGGCGGGCGCACGGAAACCGGTATTGTACGATCCACGCAGTGCCCATGTGCCGATCAGGCCAAGGCGGCTGGCCACCTTGAAGTTGGTCGTGTCACCAAAATCGGAATAATGCTCGTGTCGCACCGCGCCGGAAATCAGCATGCGGTCGAACAGATCCTTTTCGACCTCGCCGTAGAGCGCGTAGCTATGACGGCTCAGCGAAGCGCGGTCGTCCGGACCATTGCTTGGCCCCGGCTGGGCACCGACGACCGCAGGTCTCCCGGCGTTCGGGCCATTGAGGATCGGCACGCCGCCATTGCGGTACCCGTCCGGCGAGCCCGAGAAGAGTCGGTAGGTTTCCTCGCGATGTTCGAGTCCGAAGGCGAGCTTCAGCGGGCTGCTATCACCGACTGGAATCTCGCGGGTAAGGTCGAGGTTGCTGGTCCATTGGTAAAAGTCGCTGCCGTTACGGTAGAAACTGGTTGGCGATGCCGCGCCCAACGAGACGTTCACGCTGTTGACGTAGGTCAGATCCTGCGTGCTGACCCCGTACACACTCGACAGGTCCCAGCCAAAGCCGAGCAGGTCGCTCCCGCGCATACCGATCGCGGTGGAGAAATTCTCGATCCGTGTCTCAAGGCCAGGGCTGTAGCCGTCCGGGTATAGGGCGCGGACCGTCTCGTCCTGGCCGGCGCGGCGAAACAGATACTGAATATCGCCGTCAATTCGGTTGTACCCGCCGAACGAGTAGAGTTCCACGTTGCCGGGTGCCTCCGCGACAAAGTTGTAGAAGATTTGCTTGTTCGTGTTTGGCTGGTCGCCTTGCTGGGAGCTGTTGCGGTTGAAGCCAGCCTCGCGCGGGTCGAGCGTCCCGGCTGGCGCCGTCAAACCCGTGCCTGAACCGAAGTTACCCGATGGCAGCATCGGCCGCCCCGCTGCATTGGTACCGAAATACTGCTGGCGGGTGTCTGGGCGGGCACGATTGGTGCCACCACGGTCCTGATAGGCCGCGGTCAGGCGAAACACGCCGTTTGCGCCCACCGGCACGCCGACCGAAGCGCTGGCCTCGTAGGTGTCGCCATCGCCCTCCGTCGTGGTCAGATACGTCGCTTGAGCGCGCGTACCGACCGAGCGATCCAGGAACATGTTGATGACGCCGGAGATCGCATCCGAACCATATTGCGCGGCAGCGCCATCTCGGAGCACTTCGATCCGAGATAATGCTAGCGAGGGGATGGCATTAAAGTCGATCGACACATCGCCGCGGCCGATGCCGTTGCTGGAGTTGAGATCGGACGCGGTATGGCGACGTTTGCCGTTGATCAGGACCAGCAACTCGCCCGGCCCAAGGCCACGCAGCGATGGCGGCTGCAGGAAATCGCCTATGCCTGAGGCAAGCGGACGCGGAGAGCTGAAGCTTGGTACCTGGACCTTAAGCATCTGGATCAGATCGACGCGTCCGCTTTGCTGAAGCTCCTCTTGGGAGATCGCATCGACGGGTGTTGCGGACTCGAGACGGGTGCGCCCACCGAACCTGCTGCCCGTAACTACGATATCGCTGCCGTCGCTTGGTTCGATCGCTGCTTCGGACTCCGTCTCAGCCTTGGCAGCGGCCTGTCCAACCTGTTGCGCCAAGGCAGGTAATGGTAGGGCACAGGTAGCCAACAGCACGATCGCAAGCGATTTCATTATTACCCCTGAATTTTACGTTATGATATTATGTCTCAGCCTCTAGGGAAGACACCGGTTAGGATCAAGGAAAGAGAACGTATGTATGATCGCCGGGTTTTTCTGCGTGGAGCCGCGGCCGCAGTGGCGGGTGTGGCGAGCGCCAGCGAAGGGCGGACGGAAGTCATGAGCTACGCGGGGCAGTATGATGTCGACCGCAGCATCGTGAACCTGGATGCTGCCTACTACGGCGCTATAACCCGGGCCACGTCCGCAGCTTACCGTGCCCACGGCGACTGGGTAAACCGTCACAATGCGCTCTTTCTGCGCAGTGCCTTACCGGGGCCGACTAGAGACGAACGCCTGCAGCCCGCGACCGATGCCGTTGCTTCCCTGATTGGGGCTCGGCCCGAGGAAGTTGCGCTGTGTGGGGGCGGAACGGAGGCGCTGTACGGTCTGATCGTTAATTACAGACGGCTAAAAACCGGCGATGCCGTCCTGATGGCCGACGTCGATTACGACGAGATGCAGCATGCGATGGCGTACCTGGAAACGTCGCGAGGAGTCCGTCCTGTTCGGATGAAGGTGCCTGAGCCCGCTACGACAGCCAATATCCTCGCGGCCTACGAAGTTGCGCTGAAACGCAATCCCGAAATCAAGCTGGTGTTGTTGACACACGTCTCCAATCGCAATGGTCTCGTACTGCCGGTGCGCGAGATCGCGGACATGGCGCGCCGCTATGGGGCGGACGTAATTCTCGACAGTGCGCAAGCCGTCGGCCTTCTTCCTGTCGACGTCGACGCGCTTGGTATCGATTTCATGGGCTTTAGCTTGCACAAGTGGGTGGCAGCCCCGCTCGGCACCGGCGGAATCTACATTCGCAAATCACGGCTTGCCGAGATCGACCCTTGGCTCGGCAACCACGTCCGGTCAGACTGCGATGTTCGCGCCCGGGTACCCACCGGCACAGTCGACTTTGCGGCGCGTCTTACCGTGCCACATGCAGTGAGGGAACATCACGAGAATGGACCAGGCCGTAAGCTTGCCCACCTGACCCGTATGCGTGCTCGCTGGGTCGAGGGCGTACGCGCCATTCCCGGCCTGACGGTCGCTCACCCTGAAGAGCCAGGGCGGGTTGCTGTCATCGGTGCCTTCCGCTTCTCCGGACAGCGCAGCTGGGCTGATGCCCAGCACGCTCAGAAGGTACTTCTCAGTAAACATCAGGTGTTGGTTGTTGCAAAGCAGGGCCTGGCTTCCGGACCCGTGCTTCGGGTGACTCCGTCGCTCTTCAACACAGACGTCGAAATCGACCGGATGATTGATGCCGTCAGGGCAGAGCGGAACCTATTCACCTAGCTTCGCGATACCGATCGGACCTGCTCTCACTTGATTTCGCGCGTGATAGGATAGCGAAGAGGGTAGGGATGGCCGGGTCCGGCTTGTTGATAGAACCAGGCAAGCCGTGCATCCGGATCGGCAGCAAAGCTAGGGTCGGCTGCTAGCTTTGCCTCGAACGCGTCTTTAATCGCTGGATCAGTCGACAGCATGCGATCGCCCAATGCAGCGAGGACAAATGCGTCCGTATTTGGCGCCGGGGCCATCATTTCGGGGAAGAAACCCCACGCAAGGAAAGAATCCTGACTTTCCGGCTCCAGCAACGCAGCGGCCAAGATACCTAGCGGTTGGTCGGCTGTCACGCGGACGTTGCCAACGGGCATTACCTGCTCGCGCTGTTGGTGCGAGAAGGTCGCGGTGATCGACACTCGCCCCTCGCTTGGCTGGGACAGTTTGGGGTTGATCAGCCGGACCTGATCAACAGTTAGTGTTCGCGGTTTAGCTATGGTCTCAAAAGCGATGCCGTGGAGGCGTAGCCTATCTATTACCTCGGTCTGCGCAGCCGGCACCCACCACGCCTTGGGCAGTCGCACCGTCTCGGTCGGCTCCTGCCCGATGATCGGCATGCGGAACGTGACCGGCTTGCCGAGCCAGCGCTGTTCCATCCGTCCGGATGCCGGCGACAGGTAGGTGTCGAACGCCACGCCTTTGAAGTGTTCGATCCAGCCGATCGGCTGTGCTGCGGGTTGCCAGCGGGTGAGGAATTCAGCGGGGCGGCTGGCACGATCCTTTGCTTTGGCGGCGGTGATCTGGTTCGCATCCCTGGCAGCAATCTTCATCGCCGCTTCCAGCAGCACGTAGGTGCCAAGGACACGCTGCCGGTAGGGCTTGAGCATATGGTTCTCGACCAGGACGGTCGGCACACCGATGAAGTCGCCATACCCCGTCGAGTAGCGTGGACCTTCCGGGCTGAAGCGAATGCCCTTGCTCGGCTCCCGCGTGTCGATCGGGCTAGGATAGATGCTGGGCATGTGGCGAGCCTTCGTCAACGCCGTGGTCACAGCGGGCCCGAAGCGCCCCTGCAGCCAGTCCGCCGTGGCGCGATGGCGCGCATATCTGCCCCAACCCGCATAGGTGAAGGTCACGTCGTACTGCATGTCGAAGCCCTCGCTGACGTGGCAATCGACGTAGAGGATGGGGTCGAGCTTCCGCAGCAGTGTGATCATCGCACGGGTCTCAGGCGCGTCTGCCTTGGCGTAGTCGCGATTGAGATCGATGTTGCGCGCGTTCGCATCACGACCCTTTTGATCGGGGCCACGGATATGGACGAAGTTGTAGGCGCTCATCTGCTCGTGACCGTCGATGTTGTAGATCGGCACGAAGACCAGATCGACCTGATCGAGCAGATCATCCTTCCCGCGCAACGCGATGTCGCGCAGCAGCATGAGCCCTGCATCCTTGCCGTCGATCTCGCCGGAATGGATGCCTGCCTGTACAAGCACCACAGGCTTTTTGGCCCCGCCCTTGGTCGCGCGCACGAACAGCATGTCCCGGCCCTCGCCGGTGCGGCCGAAGCTTTGCAGAGTAATCAGCGGCGAGGCTGCATCCAGCCGCTCAAGCCACGCTCTCACGTCCGCGTAGCGCGGCGTCGTCTTGAAACCAGATGCTTCTGCCGGCGTACTCCACGGATCGCCAGCTTTCGCTATCAGTGCCTCGCTTTTGCCGGACCACGACAAGGTAGGGGGCAGGGGAGCGGGGCCTTGGGCAGCGAGTGAACCGGGGGCCGTCAGTACGGAGAGGCTTATCAGGGTAGCTACGCGAAAAGACAAAGATCAACTTTCTGAACGAAGGGGGTGGGCTGGCTTAGCGAGAGCCGTTGCGGCCGAGGCGGCGCATCTGGGCTGCGCCCGCACCGAGGATGATAGCTGTGACCGCCAATAGCACGAGCATCGGAACGGCCGGCCAGGATGCCGTTCCGCTGCGCGCGGCATAGCTGGGCAACCAATCGAAATCGGCACGCGTGAATGGCCGATCGAAGAACAGATAGGGGTAGAAGAAGCTCCGCAGTTCCTTGTGGAACGCGCCGACGCTGTCCTGATAATCAAGCTGCGCAATCAGGTCGGTGTCGGCGAGGCGATGCAACATGCTTTGCGCAGCGACGTTGGGGAGCAACCAGCCAAGGCGTGTTGTCCAGCGCTCGCGATCGCGTAGGCTTCCACGATAGGCAGCGACTTGCGGCGCTACAGCCTCGTCGCCCACTTGGTGCATGGCAAACAGCCATTTCCAGTGGAACCGACCCTCGAACTTCTCATGGCCGCGCCACTCGGGGTGAGTGGCGAGAAACCGGTCAAATGTGGCGGCCTTGGGGATGTCCCAGCCGTGATGGACGATCTCGCGCTGTGCCAAGGTCAAGTCGATGCCTTTACTGACAGGCACCGCCCGCGCGATCGCGGCATTTGCAAGAGTGGGGACGAGCAGGGTCAATGCAATCCAGCACCCGAGCGAAGCGGCTGCCGCTGTGGCAGAAGCACGTACCCGACTGGCAACAAGCAGGCTCAGGCCAAACCAGAAAGCAAGGTACACCGCGCTGACTGCGACGATGCCGAGTCCAAGGATCACGGGCGCGGTCGTGGCAATTAGTGCAATGCCTGCGGGCACGAGAAGGGCGAGCGTCACGAGCAGATAGCGCAGGCCGATCCGCCTGCGCCACAGGCCGGTGCCCGGCATCGATAGTAACAGCCGCAGCCGCCCGCCTTCGCGTTCGCTGGTAACCAGATCGTGGGTCAGCGCGATCACGACCAGAGGCGCGAGGTAGATGGCGACGAACGCGAAGTCGAACACGCCCGGCAGGGCTTGTTCGGCGTTCAGGGTCTCTGACTCGTAGAGCTGCTGCTGCAGGCTTAGCGCCCGCACCCGCAGGACGGCAGGCTGTACGTCGCGCTGGCCCAGCGCGAGAAAGGCGACAGGTGAGGGGCGGTCGTGCGTCAGGAGGAAGGAGTAATAGGCAGCATAACCTGCCTCACCGTCCGGCTTGCCGTACTCCTTCGCCACCGCCGCTAGATCGCGTGCCTGTTCGGCAGTTACACGGGCGATCGTCGCGTCTTGCCGGTCGACGGCCGACAAGCCGGACCAGATCGACAGGGCCGAAAGGACAAACAGCAGCGCAAGCGAAGCGGCAGCCAGTCGTGAGCGCAGGATCAGGCGCAGTTCTGCACGGAGCAAGCTCATCGAGCGGCCCTCCCTAAACGTCGTGCGATCGGCACTGACAATAGCATCAGGCCCGCTAGCCAACAGCCGAGCACCAGCAAGTTTGGCCAGATCAACGCGGAAGGAGGAGCAAAGGGGCGATAGCGAAAGCGAGGGATCGTCTTCCAATTATCGGCAGACACGCGAGGATCCTCACCGCCGCCCACGCTCGGAATTTTCTCGGCCTGCATCCAGTTCAGCGCCTGCACGAACCGGTAGCGGAACGCCTCAGACTGGTTGAGGAAGTCCTGGTGGGCGGCAAGGCCGGTGCCAGTCAGTGCCATCGATAACTGCCTGACGGCGATAAGCGGGCTGATTGTGCCAAAGGCGCGAACGAAGCCGTTCTGTTCGGCCTCACGTCCCTCTATTGCCCTTGCCGATTTGGCATAAAGGCCGGTCGTCAGCCGCTCGCCTTCCATACCGACAAGGCCGGCATATTGGACGGGCATGTCTTCGACACGGGATACGCCGTATTGTGCGAGCGCCCGCGCCTTGAAGTTGGCGAAGTAGGGATCGTCGGGGTTATGTGCGTCGCCGATCTGTTTGAGATCGCGGTGGAGGGCAATCTCGGTCTCGATTTTGCTCGGCAGTACAGCGCGGATCGCCGCTACTTCGGGTAATGCTCGTGGCAGAAGGATGACACCGACCATCCAGATGCCGACAAGCGTCACCAGCGCGTCACGCGACCGGGTGACCGACGCGGAGATCAGCACTGCCATCGTCGCCCAGAGCAGCAGCCAGGCGGCGTAGCCAAGCATGAGTAGACCGACCGCGCTCCACGGCGCGACGGCGCTTATCGCCAGCCATGCGAGGAGCAGGAATGCCGGTGCGCCGACCGCGAGGGCAATGACGCCATGCCCCAGCAGCTTACCTGCGAGCAGTTGTGGGCCGCTAACGCCCTGCGCCAGAAGCAGCCGCAACGTGCCCCGCTCGCGTTCTCGCGCGACGCTGGTGAAGGCAAGGAAGATGAGCAGCAGCGGCGCCAATGCTTGCAGTACGAACGCCGGGGTCAATTGGCCGAAGCGGAGCAACAACGACGATTGCCGTGCTTCGGAGAAATTGGCGCTGTTTTGCCGATGCCCTTCAAGGAAGATGGTGTTGCCGGTGAAGCTGTCGACACCGAAGTCGACGAATGCCAGCGGGCTGAGCGGACGAAACACGAACTGTCCATAATGCACCATCCGGTGTGGATGGCGCGCGGGCTGATTATCGAAGCCTTTGTCTACTGATGCCTGGTAGCGAGCGCGCTCGGCTTCGATCCCGGCGCGTCGCTCGAAGCTCACCACTGCAGACGCGATGATCAGCGCAAGGAGGAGCAGGGTGGCGATGAGGCCGGCGCGATTGCGAGCAAGGCTGCGCCATTCCTCGGCGGCAATCCGGATGATGGGCGAGCTCATGCTGAGGCTTTCGCGCCGATGTAGCGGGCATGGAGTGTGTTGAGGTCGAACCGGGCAGCCCCCTCACTAGCGGCAAGCTCCTCTTCGACCTGGCCGTCGGCCAGGAAGCCGATGCGATCCGCAACGTCGACGGCACTCAGCAGGTCGTGCGTTACCATAAGAATGGTGACCTGACGGTCACGCGCTGTCTCAATCAGGCGATTGAACTCCATGGTCGCACGCGGATCAAGGCCAGAGGTTGGCTCATCGAGCAGTAACACCGGGACATGACGCGCGAGGGCAAGCGCAATGGCAACCTTCTGGCGCATGCCCTTGGAGAAGCCGCCAACACGTTGGTTCCAAGCGTGATACGGCAGGCCCACCGCGTCGAGCGCTGGTTTGATGACGTCGTCCGCGGACCGGGGAGCTTTGGCAAGCGCCAGGAAATAGTCGAGGTTCTCGCGCGCGGTCAGGTGGTCATACAGAGCGACGCTCTCGGGTACGTACGCAAGCTGCGCCCGCGCTCGCTCCGGATCAGTAGCAGGATCAATACCAGCAACTCTTACGCTACCTGAAGTTGGCGCGATAAAGCCGAGTAGCGCCGAGAGGGTGGTCGACTTTCCAGCCCCATTTCCGCCGAGCAGCGCGTAGATCTCGCCAGGGGCAATTGCGAGATTGAGCCCGCGCAACACCTCTTGGTCACCATAGCTATGGCGGAGCTGGCGCACCTCGATCGGCAGATGAGTGCCCGCATCATTCGTCATAATCGTGTCACCATATTTTCATCTTGCACCGCAACACGCTCCGTTTATGAGACGATGTATCGTGACGCAAGGTGTAGATGCCCGCAATTTAAGCTGAGATTGGGATGATGATGGTCGGGGCAGTGTCGAACGTAGCGTGGAAATATCAGCAAAGGCGCGCGTCGTTTTGGGGCAGTGCCTCCCTCGTTGCGCTGTGCGCAATAGCGTTTCCAATCACGCCGGCTTCCGCCCAGGAGATCACAGAAGAGAGTGCTTCGACTGCCGATGACATCGTCGTGCTTGGCACACGCAGCACGGTGGATCGCACCCTGTCATCCGACCGCGTGACGCAGCGTATGTCGCAGTCGAGCCGGTCGATCGAGCGGGACATTCTGGACGCGGCAGGGACGTACCGTCTCAGCGATGCGCTGGAGCTCGTCAGTGGCTTTAGCCAGCAGAATAATCGCGGTGGCGTGATCGACAATTTTGCAGTTCGCGGTTTCCTTGGCACGCCAGACGGTGGTGCCGAATATTATCTGAACGGCTTTTTGGCGAACCGGGGCATGGCGCCTCCACGCGATCCCGCGACTACCGAGCGGATCGAGGTCTTGAAGGGACCGGCGGGCGCATTGTTCGGCGACGTCGACCCCGGCGGGCGGGTGAACATCGTAACCAAGGTCCCGCGCTTTACGCCGCACGCCAACGCCCTGATCAGCTACGGCTCCTTCGACACGCGTCGGGTAGAACTGGACGCCACGGGACCGCTATCGCGTACACTGGCTGCGCGCATAGTGGTTGCAGGTGAGGACAGTGACGGTTGGCGCGATACTGTCTCGATCCGCCGGCGCGTCGTCTCGCCTTCACTTACGTGGCAGCCGAGCGACGGGTTGCGGCTTACCTACACCGGGGAGTTCAGCCAGTTCGACACCCCTTTCGACCGCGGAATTCCAGCAATCGACGGCGACGCCAACGCCTTGCCGCGTTCCAACTACTACGGCGAACCGGCGAACGGTATCACCAAGTCTCGCAACAATCAGCATCAGCTCACGGGGCTTGCCGAGCTTGGTAATGGGTGGACGCTGAATGGCGGCTTGGTGTGGCGGAAGGGAACGCTAAAGGGACTGTCGGCAGACCAATCGCGGATAGTCGGCACCTCGCTATGGCGTCAGCGTCGGTCGCGCGACTTTAGCGTGGATGACCTGGCAGCACGGCTGGAGCTTTCCGGGCAGATTGGGAGGCATCGGGTAAGCGCAGGCCTGAAAGGCTATCGCTTTTTCTACGGCGAGCGCTGGCTGCGGATAAATCCTACCGGAACAGTACCTTACGCGATCGATCTGTATAATCCTGTTTATGGATCATCGGTGGCAGCACCTCTTCTGCCGTTCACAAACAACGACGAGACCCGAGTGGCTGGCACGCTCTACATCCAGGACATGTGGGAGGTCACCGACAGGCTGACGCTGGTCGGCGGGGCACGCATCGATCCCTATCGGCAGAAGATCGTGAACAACAACAAAGGCATTACCGGCCGCAACATCGCCGAACCAGTGAACTTCCGAATGGGGGGCCGGTACCGCGTCAGCGATGTGGTGGCGGTACACGCCAACTGGGGCGAAAACTTCTCGCTGAACACCGGCACGGATAGCGAAGGTGCAGGCTTCGGCCCGGAGACCGGAAAAGGGTATGAGGTGGGGATTGCCGCTAGGCTGCCTGGCATCGACGTTGCGGTCACTTGGTTTGAGATTCGGAAGCAGAACATCCTCACGACTGATCCGTTCAAACCGGACTTTCTTGCTCCGGTCGGCAGCATGGTCAGCCGTGGCATCGAACTCGATGCGTCGGCTCGGCTCGGTAACCGCTGGCAGATCGTCGCCAACTACGCCTGGCTCGATGCGAAGGCGGATGACACGGCTTTCCCGACGCCCGCTGTTCTAAACGTGCCGGAGAATTCGGCCACACTGCTTCTCGTGCACCGCATTCCGACGATGCGCGGCGACTGGCAGTTGAGCGGCGGTGTCGCTTACGTCGGTGACCGTGCCGGATCGCTGACGGTCAATCCAGTAGTTCTGCCAGAGTATGTCAAAGTGAAGGCGGCGGTTGAGGCGCCGATTGCCGAAGGTTTGCGGTTCCGCCTCGAGGCCGACAATCTGCTCGATAAGCGCTACGCCGCGAGCTCTTACAGCGCCTTGTGGATCTATCCTGGCGCCCCGCGGACCGTGCGCGCCTCGCTCCGCTTCGAGCTTTGAGAGATCCTCGTTCCACAATCCACGCGTGCGGTCCCAAAGGTGAGATCAATGCCCGACAGCAACGACCTATTCCTCGACATGTTCTCCGATCGCGAGCGGATCGTACACTATGCTGACGGCCCCCGGCGTTTCACACCCGGTCTCGACGCCGTGCATCGCATGACGGAGCTTCTGCTAGCCGAGCATGCACCACCTAATGCCCATGTACTGGTGCTCGGTGCCGGTGGCGGGCTAGAGTTGAGGGCATTGGCCCAAGCGCACGCCGGCTGGCACTTCACGGGCGTGGATCCAGCCGGACCGATGCTCGACCTGGCCCGCGAGACCATGGGCGAGGATGCCGGTCGCGCCGACCTGATCGAAGGTTATATCGACGCCGCGCCAGACGGCCCATTCGACGCAGCGACCTGCCTCCTCACGCTGCATTTCCTCAATCGCGACGAACGCGTGCGGACATTACGGGAGATGCACCGACGCATGAAGCCGGGCGCACCGCTGGTGGTGGTTCATTCTAGCTTTCCGCAAGCCGAGCCCACGCGCACGCGATGGCTCGAGCGCTATGCTGCGTTTGCAGTCGCTTCCGGGGTAGATTCGGCTCAGACCGAGCAGGCGCGGAGTGCAGTGGCCTCCAGCCTGGCGCTCCTTACTCCCGAGGAAGACGAGCTCTGTCTATACGATGCCGGCTTCAAGGACGTGGAATTGTTCTACGCAGCCTTCACGTGGCGGGGTTGGGTGTCCCGCGCATGACGCGCGTCCCTTAGGTTAGCCGATGGTCATCTATCGAGGCTCAGTCGTGAACCTCGGGACCACCAACGGCGAACGAGGATGCCGCGCTCGGGCCGACCGCCTGCTGCAAGGCGAGTTGCTCATCACCACCTGCCATGAAGGGGAGCGGATCGATCGCACGGTCGGCGACGCGCAATTCATAATGAAGATGGCTTCCGGTCGATCGTCCTGTCGAGCCGACCAATGCTATGACGTCGCCGCGGTGGACCCGTTGACCGGATTTCACCAAGATCTGCGATAGGTGACCGTACCGGGTCTGAACGCTGGCACCATGATCGAGCTGCACGAGATTGCCATAGCCGGATGCAACTTCAGCGCGGCTGACGATCCCGTCAGCTGTGGCATGGACTGGAGTTCCCGTTGGGGCTGCTAGGTCAATGCCTGCATGCATTGTAGCGGTTCTGCGAAAAGGATCGCTGCGGACGCCGAAAGACGAGGTGTACCGGAAGCTGTCGACGGGGCGCTGAGACGGCAATGACACATGCGGGGGCGTTGGCCGATCGAACGCTTTCCACTGATCCAGGAGCTTGCGAAAGCCGCTATCCTGATTGTCCAAAGCTTGTCCCGAAATCGAAGGCACAGCGGCAACTGTCCCTGTCGTAGCTGGTGCTGGCGCCGCGTGCACTGCTCCGCTCAGGCACAAAGACATCAAAGTTACCGATGCCGCGCGTAGCCCGGCGCAGCGCGCCATCCGACGAATATGCATTTGATCCCTCCCGCCATCCACACCGTGGTTGACCGGATAAAGGTATTATCTGGCAGACAGGCATACACAACATGTGATGTTATCGCATATCGGTAGGCCGGTTTGGTGGTACGACGTGTTGTTGTAATCGGAAGTTTACTGCGATCTCAGCGTTTGACGAAGCCGCTTCCAACCGATCACGACACCGGTGATGCTAAACAAGAACCCGGCAATCAAGGGAATCAACATAAGTACGCGGCGCACTATCGGCCTCGCGGTCAAACCGGGCACGTTGAAGGTGTGGAGCGCGTAGTAAACCCACGCATACGCTGCCCGACTGGTATTCATCACCGTGAGGATCCCGCCATCAGCAGCGTCGACATAGATGTCCGGCAACGACGACGAGACAAACGTGATCCGTCGCGCGGTGGATGGCCAGCCTTCCGCCATGGCATAGGTTGAGAGCGGGTCGACTGGCGCGATCCGACTGACGCGACCACCGGGCCACGCACGCTCTGCGGCGACCTTCAGCAGACGGCTGAGTTGGCGATCGTCGATCACCTTGCCGCGAACATCGAAGCGGCTGGCGGCATGAGCGCCGTCGTAGGTGGTGAGCATGGCCGTGCCTGCGACGACGGAAAACGTGACTTCCTTGGCAGGGGGCAAGCTGCGCAACATCATAGGATCCAGAGGAGTGAATGCCTTCTCACGTGTCAGCCTCTGATAGCGCGTCGCCTGCGGCAGCGTGGCCGTCCCCCGGGAGAAGATTCGCCCATGATCCATGGAGAGCCATCCGCTCATCATCCAGCCGAACACGAAGATGCCGACGAACAGCCCCAGAAGGTGATGCCAGCGGAGCCACCACATTCGGTATAAGGTGAGCGAGGGCGTACGCATCCGTCGTGCGGCCGCCATTCGGATAAAGCCCAGAGCAATGCCCGCAACGACGACCAGCAGGCAGACCAGTGACACCCACCAGACACCGCGGTCCCATGCCGTAAAGCTGGAACGGACTGGAGTGACATAGGCCCAATGCAAGACAGCGCCCACCCAGTTCCATGCTCGGTTCGAACGCGTCGTCCTCTGGAGCAGTTCGCCCGTGCGCGCCGAAAGGTAGATCTGCGTATCCGCCTCATCGTGCGCATCGAGACGAAAATAGGGTCGATATGGGTCGAAGCGATTGTGGACGATCCACTGGTCATGGTCGACCGGACCGACTGCGGTGCCGGCCGCCCCAAATAACCGCTTCGCTTCCTCCGAAGCAGAGGAAGGCGACAGGTTTGCAAGCAACGTGCCGGTCCGTGCGTCCACGGCCACGGCGCCGGCCGGAACCATGACCACATAACTGGAGCGTCCCGCGCGGTTTATCAGCCGAAGGCCGCTTGCCTGTCCGCCTACCGTGCGAATTGCCACGGCAGGCGGCACGGTGACCGACCGGGCATCGAGCGGAGCTTCCAACGTGAGTTGTGCTGTTCGACTGAGCGAAGGGAAGGGGACGAACAGCAGCACGGCACCGCTAGCGAACCAGGCCGCCACGATCACGCAGGTGGTTACCCCCAGCCAGCGATGAAACCACACCAGCATCGCCACGGCCTTTCGCCGCCATGCTGTTGTTTTAGAAGCGGGCAAGAAGGCTGACCTCGGCCCTGCGGGGCTCGCCGAGCATGACCTGTGCCGGGTAGTAGATATCTGCCCACTGGACGAACGTCTTGTTCCAGATGTTGTTGACCCGGCCGGTTAGCGACAGCGTCGGGCTCACCGCGTACGTCGCATAGACGATACCGTTTGCGTAAGGCTTCAGCGTCAGATCATTCGCGGTGTTGCCATAGCGTTTACCGACATACTTGATCCCGCCACCTGCCTCCAGAGGCAGGCCTGCCACATGCTGGACACTCGTCCAGACGTTCCCAACCCAGGCAGGCACGTTCGGGGGACGGTTCCCGGAAGCCGCAATGCCGTAGTTTGGATCGACGAAGCGGCCGTATGTCGCATCGACATAGGTGCCGCTGCCGGTCACTGCCCAGTTGCGAGCGAGCTTCATCTCGCCCGAGATCTCTATGCCACGCGACTTTTGGCTGCCGACGTTGCTGACCGCGTCGATGCCTACCTGGGTCAGAATGTCTCGCCGTTGGATGTCATAGACCGCGATCGTCAGCGAGCCCCGCCCATCCAGCACATCCGCCTTCAGTCCGATTTCCCCCTGGCGCGAGCTGGACAGGCCGAAATTCTCGGCCGCATTGACCAGGAAGATGTTCGATCCGACCGGATCCTTGCCTGTGCTGTAAGAGGCATAAGCCGTGATGGCGGGCGCTACGTCGTAAACCAGGCCTGCGCGCCAGTTGAAGAGCTTGTAAGTCCGCCGAAAGCTGCTGCTTGCATTGAAGCTTGCGTCGACGTTGTAATTCTCTCTTGTGAGATAGAGCCGCTCTGTCCGCAGGCCTGTGACCAGTTTGAGCCGAGGCGTCAGTTTGAGTGTATCTTCGGCAAAAAGCGCCACCTGATCCCAACGAGTGGGGCTGCGCCGCTCTACCAGCGGACCAAAGTTGCCGCGGGTGGGCGCGAGAGGATCGACGCTGTCGCCATCAGGAAACCCGCGCGCGCGAATGAAGTCGAGATGACTGTAATCGACGCCGACTACCCAAGTGTTTTCCAGTCCGAACACTGTGTGGCGCAGCGTGGCGCTCACCTGGTCTCCTACAAGATCCTGATTGTGGAAAACGAAGAAGCGATCGCGGTCGATGAGCTTTGTCGATGGGTTGAAGACGTAATTCTCGGCGTTGATCCACTGGCGCTCGGCGTGGAAGTAATAGGCCGTGTTGGACAGGGTCAGGGCGTCCGATGGCGACCAACTAACGACGAGGCGGGGCCAGAACTGCGAGCTATGGGCCCGATTATCCGCGACGTTGTAGTTGGTAAAGCGGGTCCGCCGGTCGATCACGCTCCCATTGCCGGCAGCAAGAATGCCGCGGATCGGTTCAGCCGCGAACGTCGCCGGAACGAGCGGCGTTCCGTAATAGGTCGAAAGGTTGTCGCGCAAATAGTCGACGCTCAATTCTACCGACAACGAGGATGCGGGCCGAAAGAGCAATGCGCCAGATGCATTGAGCGAGTTCGACCCTGCATCGTCGACATAGCCAGCCGTACGATGATAGCTGACGTCGGCTCGGCCAGCGAGGGTCTCGCTGAGCACCAAATTTCCTCCTACACCCAGGCTGATCGTGTCGAAGCTTCCGTACGACGCGAGTGCCTGGCCGCTGCTTTGGCGAAGGTCAGCGCTCTTGTTGAGGATGTTGACCGCGCCGCCAACGGCACCTTGCCCATAGAGAACTGACGCTGGTCCCTTCAGCACCTCGATACTGGCGATGTTGAAGGTGTTGCCGGGCCGGTTGATCATGTTCGCAGGCCCTAGATATAATCCGTTGTGCAGGATGGTGATCTGCTCGCCAGTGAAGCCCCGCATTGAGAACAGGGAAGGGTCCCCCGGTGAACCACCCGAGATTACACCCGGCAAACTAACGGTTGCCTCCTCGACCGTGCGGAACCCGCGGGTCAGGATCTCGTCGGCGCCGATGCGGTCGAGCGTCGCTGGAACGTCTCGAACGGACAGGCCCAGCCGGCTGCCAGTGATGGCGGGGGTGTCGAGCTGGCGAAGGCGCCAGCCGGTGACCGTAATCTCTTTGCTCTCACGGGTCGTCAAGGCCGACGCCGCGTCAGCGGGTCCAGTGTCGGCAGGATTGCTGGACGCTGGTGTGACCTCTTTAGCCGATGTGACGGTGCTGACGCTTACTGCCAACGCAGTGATCGATGTACGGAGCGCGCGCAAAGACGACCTTGGCGACATGATATCCCCCTTTATATTTTCGTGGCGGCATCTCGCTGGTTGCCCCGAAGCGAGCGCGGAGCCTGTTACTAAGTGACGCTCAAGAGCCCTGGCGATCGGAAAGCGCCGACTGCCCGCTCGCCCGCCAGCGCGCGACCATAAGCAGAAGAACAATTGCTGCAGCCGCGCCAATGCCAGTGGCCGAGAAGACGGTGTCGGACAGCCCGCTATCCACACCGGCCATCTCGAGCAGGGCATAGCCGGCCATTCCGTAGCTGAGCGACACGACGAGCCAGCCGACTGCGCGGCGATACCGGCGGATCAATGGCGCCGACCGGCCTGAGGAGCGCAGAAGGCGGCCGACAATCTGGCTGTCGAGCGTGTCCGCGACGAGCATCCCCAGTGCAAAGGTAGCCGCAATGATCAATGCTGCCATCGTGCCGCCCTTGGCCGTCGCTGCCGCACCCCAAGCTGCAGCTTGAGTAGCTGTATCGAACACCAACCCGAAGATGATGCCCGTCGCAACCACTGCGCCGGGATGAGTGCTGGTGCGCAGCCGCTTGGGAACAAGGCGGGCCCGCCACCCGATTGGGATATAGTCCCCCTGGCGCAGCAACGCTGACAGGTTCATCGTGCCGACGAGCAGCAGCAGTAAGACAACCGCTGCGTCGACAAGCGATGTCGTCCACGCGGGAACAGCAAAGGCCCCGGCCGCAAACGATACGCCTACTGCAACTGTGGCCACCGAGAGGCTGTGACCCAGAGCGAAGAACGTACCCGTCCACGGTGCCAATCGTGGCCGCGCATCTACGGTACGAAACACGATGTTGTCGATCACCGCGACATGATCGGGATCGAGCCCGTGGCGCAAGCCAAGGACGAACATCAGCCACAGTGCAGATAGTTCGATCATGTCTGGTCCTCAGTTACACGCACGCCGCGGTCGGTGAGCTTGTTCAGTCGCATCGGGAGCGCCTTGTTGATGGCGATGAGGCGCGGACGCGGCGCTTTTTTCCACTCGCGGCATTCGCCCAGTGTCCGCCCGCAGGCGACGCACCAGCCAGTTCGACCGTCAAAACGACAGACACTCACGCACGGGCTCTTCAAACCCGCGCTTCCATGTCGAGTATGCCGATTCGGCCGTCCTCGTCGCCCCAACCGAGCCGGGTACCGGCATCGTTCCAGGCGAGCGCCGTGATAAAGGCGCCGCCCTCATCGATCAGCACGGTGTTCTCATCTGCGGGGCGGGCAAGGATCACCGTCCCGTCGCTGTACCCTATCGCGAGGATGTCGTCGCGTGGATGGAAAGCGACACGCGTGACGATCGTGCCCTCTCGTTTGGCGAGCAGCAATGGTGCCTTGCCAATAGGCCCGAGCTTGCCCTCGAAGGGCCAGAGGATCGCCTGCGCATCGCCCGCTGTTGCCAGCCACTTGGCCTTGCGATCCCAGGAGAAGCTGCGGGTCTTGGTGGCGTAGCCAGACATGCGCATGTCTCGCAACTCGGGGAGCTGCCAGCCATGAAGTCCCGTCTCCTGCAGGCCGGTGACCAGATAGCGGCCATCAGGGCTCATCGTACAGGCGATGTGCGAACCGACCCAATTGAGGGCAACGCGGCCGCTGTCCGGATTGGTGCCGTAAACCAGGGTTGCACCATTATAGTGAGCAATCCCGAGCCGCTTGCCCTTGGCGTCGAGCGCCAGGCCACCGATCGTTGAACTAACGGCGTAGCGATGGGTAGGCTCGGACGCACACTTGCTCCACGCGACCGCCTCGCGAGCGACCCCTGCGACAATGAGGCCGGACGCGGGGCTGGCGACAAGATGCTCGACCCATTTACGCTCGAAGCGGCCAATCTCAGTCATTTCGCCGTCGGAGGCGACCCGGCACACACGGCCGTCATCGCCTCCAGTCAGCACGGACATGCCGTCGGGATGGCGGCACGTGGTCAGGATCGCTCCGGCGTGAACCGAGTGTGCCAGCGATCCACCTTCGTCGTTTAGCCAGTGTACGCTACCGTCGCCAAGCGCAGCTGCGGCTAACGTTCCCAGCCACAGAATTGCAGTCGGCTCCCCGTCAAGTTTGACATGCCGGCCGTGACGATGGACCAACCCACCTCTTTCGAGAAGCTCGGCCATCAGGCAGCGCTAACTGCGCAGGCCTCGAAGCCTTGCCGTAGAGCAGTGGGATCGAGATTGCGGCCAATGAATACCATGCGGCTGGCACGGACCTCATCCGCCCTCCAGTCACGCTGATGATCGCCCTCCAGCAGCATGTGAACGCCCTGCACGACGTAGCGCTGCTCCTCACCCGGGAACGCCAGCACGCCCTTGAGGCGCAGGATATCCTGTCCTTGCGCGGCTGTCAGATTGCGAAGCCACGGCATGAACAGCTCTGGCCGGATCGGCGCGTCCGAGCTTAGCGAGACCGACGTGATCGCATCATCATGCTCGTGATCGTCTTCGGACAGGAAATTGGGTTCAATTTCCAGGATTCGATCAAGATCAAAGGCCCCACGTTCCAGAACCTCCTCAAGAGGCACAACGCAGTTCTGCGTTTCATGCAGCCGTGCCGGGCCGTTGATGGCTCGAATGCGCTGGCGGACCCGCTCCAGCTCCTGTGCATCCACGAGGTCGGTCTTGTTGAGTAGGATGACGTCGGCAAAGGCGATCTGCTCTTCTGCTTCGTGACTGTCTTCAAGCCGGGCAAGGATGTGGCGCGCGTCGACGACGGTCACGATCGCATCGAGGCTGGCACGCGCACGCACGTCGTCATCGACAAAGAAAGTCTGGGCAACAGGTGCTGGATCGGCAAGCCCGGTCGTCTCGATGATAATGGCGTCGAAGGCACCTTTGCGCTTCATCAAACCTTCGATGATACGGATCAGGTCGCCGCGAACGGTGCAGCAGATGCACCCGTTGTTCATCTCGAATACTTCCTCATCGGCATCGACGATTAGCTCGTTGTCGATGCCGATCTCGCCAAATTCGTTGACGATCACCGCGTATTTGCGACCATGATTTTCGCTGAGGATTCGGTTGAGGAGGGTGGTCTTGCCAGCACCGAGGTAACCGATGAGGACTGTGACGGGGATCAAGGGAGTGGAGTTCATAAAACCTCTGATATAATATATCACCTCCTTAGCTTCACGATTTGCTGCGCTCAATGGGCAAATGCGCGTCCAGCCAGCATTTTCCGCCACGCGTTGCCGAAGCTCGACCCACACCCTAGATTTACCCAATGGGTCATGCCGCACATTCTCACCAAGAGCCTCAGGGCGCAGCATTAATTGAAGCTGCGCGACAGGTACTTATTGCAGCTGGAGAGCAATGGACGCCGATGCGTGCAGCGGTCTTCAAGACCATAGCGGATTTTGTGAAACCGGCTTCTGCTTATGATATAGCTGACAGCCTGTCGCGTTCGGAAAACCGAAGGATCGCGGCGAACAGCGTCTATAGAATATTAGATATCTTCGTAGAGAGCAATATTGTACTACGAATAGAAAGTAAAAATGCCTACATTGTAAACGCTCATCCCGGTTGCCAGCATGACTGCATATTCCTTGTTTGTGACGTTTGCAGCGGCGTTGATCATATTGATAATGACACAATTGCGAATAATCTGCGAACAGCGGTCGGGATCGCAGGGTTTAATGCCAAGCGTCCTGTAATAGAGGTGTGCGGAATCTGCGCTACCTGCAATACCTGATTATCCTTCCTGCCGCCTGCTTTGGCTAAATACGCTAACGCATTGGCCGGCGACAGTGGACAGGACTCCATATCTACAAACTCCGCATCAGGGCTTTATTGCGGAGTACCGTCACGTGAAAATTTTCCTCGATAGCCCGACCTGATCGCAGCGCTGCCGCATGAAAAATATGTCATTTTAAGACTCATCTCTTGTGACAATATAACGTTAAGGTATGGGCGTGTTGAAGTTCAGGGAAAACACGTAATGAACAAGTATCTTATCGGCGTAAGCCTCTTGTCGATTCTCGCTGGACCGGCGTACGCCCAGTCCGCATCTGGCGGGACTGCTCTCGCCAACGAGCAGAATGGCCCTCCCAGAGCAGCCGTTCCAACACCTTCACGCTCCACTGCTGTTGGCGCAGATATCATTGTCACTGCACCCCTCCAGCAGAGCGAACGCGACGTTTTGCAGGGTACATCGGTGATGACCGGGGAGGCACTAACCCGTAACCTGCGTCCTACCCTCGGCGAAACCTTGGCGCGCTTGCCGGGCGTCTCTGCCACGTCGTTCGGACCTTCTGCATCGCGGCCCATTCTTCGAGGCTTTCAGGGGGAGCGCATCCGCGTCCTGACTGACGGGATCGGCTCGATCGATGTGTCGAACACGAGCGTCGATCATGCCGTTATCATCGATCCGCTGCTCGCTGAGCGCATCGAAGTATTGCGCGGACCTTCTGCGTTGTTGTTCGGCTCGTCAGCCGTTGGCGGCGTCGTCAACGTCATTGATACGCGTATTCCGCGGACCGTGCCCGAGAACGGCTACCGCGTGAACGGCATCGCTAACTACGGCAGTGCCGCCAATGAGCGCTCCGTTGAAGCCGCAGGCGACGTGGCCGTCGGCAAGCACCTCGTGCTGCATGCTGATGGATCCTATCTGAAGTCTGACGATCTAGAAATCGGCGGTTACGCGCTGTCGCGCCAAGCCCGTGCAGCTGTGTTGAGCCAGGTGGGCCTCCCGCAGGCGGTCGAGCCCGGCGAAGAGCCGATCGACTTTGCCGGGGCGGCGCAGATCAAGGGTCGCCTGCCCAACTCATTTTCAAAGACGTGGACGGCAGGTGTCGGCGCTTCCATCATTACCGACACCGGTAGCCTGGGCGTTTCCTATAGTCATTATGACAGCTTCTACGGCGTGCCTATTCGGTACGCGACCGAAGTCGGGCAGGAGCAAGAAGCGCCGCGGCTCGACATCGTGCAGAACCGATACGATCTGCGCGGCGAGATCGAGACGGGCGGTGGCTTCCTTGAGCGAATTCGCGTTCGCCTTGGACATGCCGACTACCGCCACTTCGAGCTGGAGGAGGACGGCTCGGTCGGCACTGCCTTCTACAATAACGGCACCGAAGGTCGTCTCGAACTCGTCCAGGCGAACCGCGGGGGCTGGAGCGGCGCATCGGGCGTCCAGTACTTCAACCGCCTGTTCAACGTCGTAGGCGAGGAGGCTTTCCTCCCGCGCAACGAGACCAACCAGACCGGGCTCTTCACTCTCCAGCAATTCAACTCCGGCGCGTTCCGGGCCGAAGGTGGCTTGCGGTATGAATGGAGCGACCTGAACGCCCGCAACGATGAAGAAAGCCGCTTCTTTACAGGGCAACGTAGCTTCAACGCCTTGTCCGGGTCGCTTGGCGCGTCGTACGCACTGAGTGACGCGGTCCGCGTCGGCATCAATGGTTCACGCACCGAGCGTGCACCGTCTGGTGAAGAGCTATTTGCAAATGGTGGACATGCTGGCACCCAAGCCTACGAACTGGGTGACCCGAACTTTCGTTTGGAAAAGTCCTGGGGTCTCGAGGCCACCCTGCACGCCCATACCGATCGCGTGAGCTTCGACGCCTCGGCCTATTACAACTGGTTCTCCAACTATATTTCGGAAAACCAGGTTGGACCGGAAGTTTGCCAGGCTGCGACAACGTTATACGGCCGCGATCCTGCCGATGCTGGCGAGGTGGACCTGCCGTGCTTCCAGTACCAGCAGGCGGACGCGCGCTACTACGGCTTCGAAGCAAATCTGTCGGCAACGCTCTTCCAGATCGGTGAGACGCGGATCAACGGTGACGTGCTCGGCGACTACGTACATGCCAACGTCGTCGATCAAGGGCCGATCCCGCGTATCCCGCCGGCGCGTGTCCTTGGCGGCATTGAGGCGCAGGGCGGTCAGTTCACGCTGCGCGGCGAGGTGGAACATCTGTTTGACCAGAAGCGCATTGCCGCGTTCGAAACGCCGACGAAGGATTATACCATCGTCAACGCAAGTGTCAGCCTTTCGCCGTTCGGTCGTGACAGCAAAACCACGCTGCTTCTGTCAGCAAACAACATGTTCGACGTGAACGTTCGGCGTCATGCAAGCTTTCTCAAGGACTTCGCTCCGCTTGCAGGGCGAGATCTCCGCGCTACGATCCGGTTCGGGCTCTAACGAAACAAGATCTGCTGTGGCGGCGGAATTGGTTCCGCCGCCGCAACTTCGTTGACTCTCGACAACCGCTCAAATGAGTTGACGAGCTCCCTCCCCAGACGCTGTGCATCTTATGCAGTATCCAACGACCTCGGTAACGTAGCGCCGCGGCTGGAATCCTCTCGCTGCTGCGACGTTATCGAGAACAATCCTGATGGCGCCGGCGTCGGCTGCTGTTGTCACAGCACAGTGATGGCAGATCATCGTCAAGACTGGAAATGGCCGGTGCAGGACATAGCTGGCTAGCGCTTCAATCCTGTCGATGGCGTGGTTTTCGAGTAGTTGACCTACCGCCCGGAAGACCGAACTATGATGAATGCCAGGTTCGATTTCGGCGATACGCAGCGCAATGGCGTGAGCACTTAGTGGCTCTTTAAAAACGTCGAGCACGCGCAGTACTTCGTTGTGGAGCCAGCCGTGAGGGCGCCGCTCACTAAACGTTTTTGCGCTGCCCCGATGCCTAGCATGCACGACGCGAACGCCAGTTCAGAATGTGCGCCGTGGCCAGGAATACGCTGCCAAAGATGGTCGCAATGGTCTTGACCTGGCCTTCGGAAAACACAAAGGCGCCAAGTACCAGCATAGTGAGTCCTGCACACCCGAAGGTGACCGGAAACACCGTGCGGTGCCGCGCTCGACCGCTTGAAAGGGCAATCACCGCCGCGGGCGCAGCGAAGGCAATGACCCAATGATGGAAGCTCTCGGGTATGAAGAAAAAAACGGAGAGCGCGGGCGCAGCGGCAAAGACGATCGGGAGCATAAGGCAATGCACCATGCAGACTGCGGATCCCACCAGCGCTGCTTGGTCAAGCCAATCGATCGTTCTCGTTTGCAACGTCGAGCCTACTGCCACGGGTTCAGTAGGTTACGATACATCATACCGCAATTTGCGCAACCACGATTGTGAGTAAGCCATTTTGGCACCTAGGATTTCAGTCTCCATACGTCTCAGAGGTTTGTACCTTTCCCTTCACATCCGCACTCGCGCCTGCATGAAACCCGCCAGCGCCATGGAGGTTCTGCCAAGCGATGACGCTCACGATACGGACTCGATATCTTGTATCATGAGGCCGAGTGCGTCAGGGCGTGCAAATGCTCCTAGCTACAAAACTTTGGCTCTTTCCCGGCGGTCAGCAGCTGGATCGGAGGCTTGACCCGTGAGCCTTATACCAATCGCTTTCGGCATAGCCGCCAGCCTAGCGACCCTGGCAGGGGGGCTGCTAGCGTTGCGTCTCCAACACAGGATCGTGTTTGTTCTGGGTATCACGGCAGGCGTGGTACTCGGCGTGGCGGTATTCGACCTTGTTCCCGAGGCACTCGAGCTTGCGCACGACTATTGGAGTCCCCGCGCATTGGTCGGATTCGTTGGCGTCGGACTTGGCTTTTACATGTTGCTCGATCGGGCACTGAGGCAGTCAACATGGCTGCCGACCGGTTGGAGAACGCATCTCGGCCCCGCCACCCTGACGATGCACAGCTTGATGGACGGCATAGGCATCGGCATTGCCTTCCAGATCAGTGCAGACGCCGGGTGGCTCATAGCGCTCGCAGTTCTGACACACGATATCGCGGATGGTGTAAACACGGTGAGCCTCTGTCTTGCTGCAAGGTCCGAAAGCGCAGCGCGCCGCTGGCTCGTGCTGAACGGCTTGGCGCCTTTATTGGGTGTGGTGCTTGGCCTCGGCATAGCTGTGCCGCCAGCCATGCTGGCGCCGTTAATGGCCGGGTTTGCTGGCGTTTTCCTCTATATTGGTGCGTGCGAACTGTTGCCGAGGAGCTATGCACTCGATCCCCGAATGCGAACGACCCTGGCCAGTATCGCCGGAATGATGCTGATGTTCGCTGTGACGAGCATCGCACACTAATGTAGCGTCGAAATCGGGGGCATGATGCGGTGTCGTCAAAACGGATTTAGTCATGACCAGTTTCGCTACAGATCACGATCACCCTGAGCATCCCCATGGTAACAAGGACGGTGCTCACGTCCACGCACACGGCGAACGCGCAACAACTTTAGTGCTCGCCCTGACAGTCGTAACGATGATCGCGGAAGTGGCAGCGGGGTGGTGGACCGGTTCAATGGCACTGCTTGCAGACGGCTGGCACATGGGGATGCATGCCGCTGCCATGGGGGTGGCGGTGTTCGCTTACCGTTTCATGCGACATCATGCGACGTCGGGACGCTACTCCGGTGCTCACCGTGCGGGTGACCTTGGCGGCTTTGCGAATGCCGTGATGCTCGCGGTAGTCGCCATATTGGTCGCAGGTGAGTCTGTTGCTCGTCTCGTATCGCCCGGATCGATCGACTTTTCAGCCGCGCTTGTAGTGGCATCGATCGGCCTCGGGGTGAATCTTCTGAGCGCGTGGCTGCTCCGCGAAGCGCCGCATGCGCATGGTTGTGGCCACGATCACAACCGCGAGGCTGCGTTCGTGCACGTGCTGTCCGACGCGCTCACCTCCGTGCTGGCGATCGCAGCGCTCTGGTGCGGGCGACGCTATGGCCTAGTCTGGCTCGACCCGTTGATGGGGATTGTAGGCGCAGCCGTAATCCTCCGCTGGTCCGCAAGCCTGCTGCGTCGGACGGGCGGAGCATTGCTAGACGTGACCACTTCGCAGGACACCTGCAACCATACACACCACTGATTGCCGACCAGCGACGGAAACTCTTTGACGAAAGTGCTCACGTGTATATATTAGCACCTGTTCATATGTTGATGTTTGCATGACACACGATGAGGGAGCACAGCTTGCCGAGCTGTTTCACCTTCTTGGCGAGCCGAACCGGCTAAGGCTGGTAGCGGCGTGCCTGGAGGGGCCACGATCGGTGGGGGACCTTACGGAAGAGGTTGGTGTCAGCCAGAGCCTCGTTTCGCAGCACCTACGTTTGTTGAGGGCAGGGCGACTGTTGAAGCAGACACGTAGCGGACGAAACGTCTTCTATGAGCTGCCCGACTGTCACGTTCGTACCATGCTGACCAACATGATGGACCACGTGCTTGAACCTGAAGACCACATACACGAGGAATAAATCATGAGCGTCAATGTCGAAATGGTGAAGTGCGCCTGCAACGATTGCGTCTGCGTTGTCAGCACCAGCAATGCGGTGGAAGCAGAAGGTCGCATCTTCTGCGGCGACAACTGCGCCACTCACCACCAGGAGTCCGCTGGCTGCAACCATGCCGGTTGCCCTTGCAACGGCTAAGGTCGGGTAGCTTTGTAATGTTGAAGGGGTCGGCTTGCCGGCCCCTTTGCTTTGTAGAACGCGCTTCGTAGCGAACGTACTATTCTGGGTGCCGCGCGGGTGGTCCGAGTAGCTTCGATTCCTGCTAACTGTTCTCTGGAAGCGGTACAGTCCGGCGCCGTATAGTACGGGTGGGATCGCTGCTCTTGGGCCTCAGTTCGCAGCGCGCGCGACGTTGTTGGTACGATCACGATCCGGCAGTCTGTGATCAGGATCGAGTTCTGCACGTGTCACCCGGCCACGCGGAACGGGAATGACTGTAGCCGACTGACGGATCCAGGTTTCGGCAGGCAGACGCAGGTCAGTCTTATGGCCATCCGCGTAGGTCACGCGCAAGGTCACAGGCATCACCAGCCTATTGCGCGATTCCACGGTCACCAGCGGTTCGCCATCTTTCGAAGCTACGATCCCTGCCACCGCCAGGTCCATCTGCCAGTTGTTCGCGTACCAGCCGCGCCACCACCACGACAGGTCCTCGCCCGCATTGCTTTCCATCGCGCGGAAAAAGTCGGCAGGCTTCGGGTGCTTGAACGCCCAAGCCGCGACGAACTTGCGGAAGGCGAGATCAAAGCGATCTGGTCCCAGGATCTGATCGCGCAACAGCACCAAGCCGAGCGCAGACTTGAAGTACGTCACCGGATGGCGCCATTTCTCGACTACCGTATCCGACCGCGACAGGATCGGCGGGGCGGCGGGATCGGCTAGGACGGCTAAGATCTCATCAACCGGGTTGCCACCACCCGGCGCGAATTCGCTGTCGCGCTTGGGAGCGTATTCACCGTGATTGAACTCGTCCGACTGATAGGTGTCGATAAAAGTGTTGAAACCTTCGTCCATCCACGCGTGACGGCGCTCGTCGAAGCCGACGATCATCGGGAACCAGCTATGCCCGATCTCGTGTGCGGTGATCCAGAACAATTCCGTGCCCTTGTCGTCAATGCCATCGAACACGATACCAGGATATTCCATACCCGATGCGGGCCCCGCGACGTTGACCGCTGCCGGCCAAGGATATGCAAACCATTTGGTGGAGAACCGCTCGACCGAGTCCTTCAGATACTCGGTCGAGCGCCCCCAGCGATCATTCCCCTGCGATTCTGCTGGGTAGAAAGACATCGCCAGCGATGACTTGCCACCCGGCAGATTGATTCGTGCAGCATCCCACGCGAACGCACGCGATGCGCTGAACGCGACGTCGCGCGTATTCTCCATACGGTAATGCCAGGTCAGCGTGCCGTCCCGCTTCGGACGGCTAGCCGGGTCAGGGATCTCGCCAAGCGCACGAATCACAACTGTGGTGTCACTCGTCCGCGCCTTCGCAAGCCTCGCGACCTGCGTCGGCGTCAGCACTTCGGCCGGGTTCTGCAGTTCGCCTGATCCCGCCACCAGCATGTCCGACGGCAGCGTCAGCCAGTAATCGAAGTCGCCATATTCAAGATAGAATTCCTGCGCGAGATACGGTGCCGTGTCCCACCCGCGCAGATCGTCGTACACCGCCATCCGTGGATACCATTGCGCGATCGAGAAGATGTCGCCGCCATTCTTCGACGTCAGCCAGCCGGTACGCCCGCCGAACAATTCTGACGGCACGGTGTAATGATACTGGATGCGGATTACCGCCTTCCCGCCCGCCGCGAGCGGTGCCGCCAGCCGCAGTTGCGCGCGCGTATCGGAGATCAGCGGAGTCACGGTCGAAAAGCGCCCGCCACTCTCGACCGAAACCGTATCCAGCGTCATGCCACCGGTATTCCCGGCCATTGCACCGCCCCGCGAGTTCGCACCTCGCGACCCTATACGGTACAGGTTCTGGTCGAGTTGCAGCCATAGCACGTCCAGCACGTCCGGACTGGCGTTGGTGTAGTGGATATCAACGTTACCCGTTATCGTCTTTGCGGTTGGATCAAGCGTCGCGCGGATCCAGTAATCGGGGCCTGGCAGGCCGTTCGCGGAGCGAATGCGCCCGGCAGGCTGCCCCATGTCGAACGGGGCAAAGGTCTCGCGCGGTTGATAGACCTGCGCACTAGCAACGGTGGTCAAGGCCAGAGTCATCGCTAATGCCGATTTCGTGTATAATGTCGTCACATGTTCCCCGTGCTGCTGTGATGGCCCCCAGTGACATCGATCATGCAGTTCATATGAGACACTGTATCTCATCTCGGACGGATGCAAGGATACCGTCATCATTGCGTGGGACAGACCTCGCCGGATGATGAATCTGACTTTTTTCTCAGCGTCATTCAGGTTCCACGTAAGCCTGTAGGTAACCAGAAACCCGGCATGATTGAACAGCTTGGGATCACCCTACGAGCTACCGAAGATCGCTTACAAACGAACCAGTACGAGGACGTGTATCTCGGTTGCTTAAGCGCACCCTGCCGCCTAATGGGACATTATAACGTCTTATAGGTCGTTCGTTGGGGGTAAAGTTGAAGTACAAATACATGCTCAGCGCCGGGCTGGTGCTCGGTTGCTGCGTTACAGCTGCGCCTGTTTCGGCTCAGTCCGAAGAGAGCAAGCGTCCGTCGGACATCATCGTAACCGGCATCGCGGCCGATGATAGCTACGCGCCTGAAGAGGCTGCGGTGGCTGGCAAAAGCCCCGTCAAGCTGCTGGAGATCCCGCAGTCGGTCAGCGTGGTGACGCGCAAGCAAATCGAGGACCGCAACCTGTTCACCATCGGTGAGGCGGTACAGCAGGTGGCCGGAGTAACGGTCATGCCGTTTGATGGATCGAACCCGGACTATCGGGCCCGCGGCTCCGTGCTCGACTATGCCTATGATGGGATACCTTCAACCTTTTCGTCAGGCGTCCCCGAGTTCGACCTCGTCATGTATGAACGGCTGGAGGTCCAGCGCGGCCCGACTGGCCTGTTCCGGGGATCGGGATCACCGGGCGGCACGATCAACCTGATCCGCAAGCGCGGACAGAGGGCGTTCAGCGTATCGAGTGCGTTGTCGGCCGGCTCCTGGAACAATTATCGTGGCGAGTTCGACGTCGGTGGTCCGATCGACCCTGCTGGCCGATTGCGAGCCCGCGCGGTTGTAAGCCTTCAGGATCGCGACTTCTTCCAGGACAAATCCCATACGCAAAAGATCGTAGGCTATGGGGCGCTCGATTACGACCTGACGTCGTCCACTACGCTGGGAGCTTCTCTGACGTATCAGGACAACAAGGCAAACACGCCGATGAACGGCCAGCCGGCGTTCAGCGACCAGCGCTTCCTGAACTTTCCACGCAGTTTCCAGCACCTGCCGAGTTGGAACCTGTTCGCAGACAACACAGTGGAATATGCCGGTGAAGTTAAACAGCAGGTCGGCAGCTGGTCGCTGGTAGCGCGCGCGCTCCACCGTGACATCCAACGTGACTTCAAGGACGCATTCGTCAAACCCAACACCGGCGTTGACCCCGCCACGCTGACGGCTCTGTATGTGAACCGGAAGAGCGAGGGCGAGAACGGCAAGACGGCGGTGGATGCCTATGCAACTGGCCCCTTCACGCTGTTTGGACGCGAGCATGAGCTGACGGTGGGCTACAGCTTCGACAAGCGGACGACATCGTTCCTGAACCGATCGCAGACCGATGTCGGCCGCTTCTCCATCCGCAATCCTGACGCCATTCCGCTACCGGCAGCGCCGTTTACATCGGGCAGTGAAACCGACCTTCGGCAAAGCGGCTTTCACGCGCAGCTTCGCCTACGCCCGTTAAGCCCGCTGACGATCGTGCTTGGTGGCCGCATCAGCGATTATACCAACAAGAGCCGCACCATCGCACCGTCGCCGGTGACGGACTTCCGTCCGGGCGCACGCGAACGCGGCCAGTTTACGCCGAGTGTGGGTGCGGTCCTGTATCTGACCAGCAACGTCACGGCTTATGCGAGCTATGCCGACATCTTCAATCCGCAGACCGCGCAGCGCAGTGACCTCAGCGTGCTCGACCCGCGCATCGGCGAGCAGTACGAAGTCGGCCTCAAGGGGCGGTTCCTCGGTGGCCGGCTCAATGCCAGCGCAGCGTTGTTCCGCAACAAGGAGAAGAACCGCGCGCTTGCCGACCCGGACGCACCGGGCTTCTTCGTGCCGGCGGGCGTCGGCAGCGTAGAGGGTTTCGAGTTCGAGGTGACCGGCAGCCCTGTTCAAGGCCTCGATCTCACAACCAGCTATACCAATGTAAAAACCGAGTTCGAGGTTGCACCGGCAAACCAAATCGGAACGGCTTTCGACGTCTTTACGCCGCGCCACCAGTTCAAGGCCTATGTCCGTTACGAGCCGTTGTCGCTCGGCGGTGCCTTTGCAGCAGCAGGGGTCAACGCGCAGAGCAGCGTCGTGGGCGGCGGCATCGAAGGCATCCGTGAGCAGGGGGCGTTTGCGGTGGCTAACGCGCAGCTGGGCTTCCGCTTCAATCCGAACCTGCGCGCGTTCGTCTCCGCCAATAACCTGTTCGATCGGGTCTATTACGTACGCGTTGGCTCCATCAACACGTACAACAACTATGGCGAGCCCCGGAACGTTCTGCTGACCCTCAGGGCAAACTACTGACGTGGCTGCGTCGCTCGCCTCGGTCATCGCGCACCAGCAATGGCGACTGCTGGTGCGTGATCGTCGCCTAGCGGTGCTTGGGATCGCACTGCTGCTGGTGCTCATCACCGCAGGCGTGACCGGGGCCGCCCGGCACGGCGTGCGCGAAAGCGAGCGGCGCACGGCGCAGGCCGAGGAGGCGCAAGTCTGGGGCCGGCAGGGACCGGCCAATCCGCACGGTGCTGCCCATTTCGGCCGCTATCTGTTCAAGCCTATTTCGCCACTCGCTGCCATCGATCCAGGCCTGCTGCCGCAGCTTGGTGCCGTGCTGAAGCTGGAGGCGCACGCGAACAACCCTGCTCGCGACCGTGCGATCGACGGCGGCACCGCACTCGATCGCTTCGCGGGGCTCAGCCCGGCAACGATGTTGCAACTTCTGGCACCGCTACTCATCATTCTGTCCGGCTTTACCGCGTTTGCCGGCGAACGCGCGCGCAGCCTCCTTCGGCAGGAGCTTGCGGCTGGAACCCCGCCGAGCGCGCTAATGGCAGGACGGCTAGTCGGTCTCTCTGGCATCGTGACGCTAATGATCCTGTTCGCAGGGCTCGCTGGCGTCATCGTCGTGTTGGCGGCGGGTGGCGGCGCAGGCGAGATGACTGCGCTGTTCTGGATGATGCTTGGCTACTGGCTGTATCTGCTGGCGTTCGCCACATTGACGCTGGCGGCTTCCGCGACCTTCGCGTCCGCCCGGACAGTGCTGGTCGTGCTGCTTGCCTTCTGGACAACAGCGACGCTGTTCGTGCCGCGGATTGCCCCATCGGTCGCCGAAGCCGCGGTGCCGACCCTGTCCGGCCCTGCCTTTGAGGCAGCGGTGACGGCAGAGGTCCGCGAAGGGCCCACCGGCCATGATCCGCAAGACGCGCGGCTGGTGCGGCTGCGCGAAGCGACCATGCGGCGCTACGGAGTGGCCCGGATCGAGGACCTGCCGGTCGATTTTAACGGTATTTCGCTGCTGCACGGGGAGGCGCTGTCGACCGGCATCTATCGCCGTCGGTTTGCGGAACTCTATGACGGCTATGACGGGCAGGCGCGTATCGCCCGCGCGTTCGCGCTGGTGTCGCCGATGCAGGCGATCGCGCCCTGGTCAGCGGCGCTTGCGCACAGTGACCAGCACGCGCACCGCCGCTTCCTCGAGGGGGCGGACGCGTACCGGTACCGCCTCGTGCAGAAGTTGAACCGCGACATCATCCGGCATCGCAAGAACCGCGAGGGTGTTTACCTGGCGGACGTTGCTACCATCACGCGGAGCACGGCATACACGGCGGAGCGTCCCGGCCTGAGAGAGGCGCTGGCGCGCCACCAGCTCGACCTGCTGGCCTTGATCGGCTGGGCCGTAGTATCGGTGGCGCTCGCCTTCGCCGCAGCACGCCGGTTACGAAAGGGGGCAGCGTGACCCGCTTCGGATCGATCATCGGGCTCGAATGGACGCGCACGCGGCGCGACCCGGTCATGTTCATCATGTTGGCATTGTTCTCGTTGCTTTGTGCTTACGCGGCCTTGGCCGGCGCTCACTGGGCAGGACAGCGGGCCGAAGCCGTCCGGCAAGCCGTTGCCGAAGCGGACGAGACGATGGTGCTCCGGCGCCAGAGTTTCGCAGACACGGTTGCGAAGGGCGAGAAGCCCAATTTTGGGCTGATCTATGCGACCGCGCTGCCATTTCGAGCCGGGCTGCCGAATGCGCCGCTTGCGCCAATGTCAGCAGGGCAGGCGGAAGGTTACCCCGCCGCTGCGAGCATTTCCCCGTTCATGGATCCTTACGCGATCTTCGATCCGCACATGGCGGGGTTGGAAAGTCCGGCCGTGCTCTCTGCGGGCCGCTTCGACCTTGCCTTCGTGATCGTCGTCCTGCTGCCGCTTTTGCTGATTGCCGCAACCTACGACTTTTGGTCGCGTGACGTCGAAAGCGGCAGTGCCCGGTTTCAACTTGCTCAGCCGGTCGGGCCAGCACGCCTGATCCTGACGCGCGTCGCGCTGCGCGGAGGCACGCTGCTGATCGGCATCGTCGTCGTTGCAATCTCGGCGCTGCTCCTGACCGGCGTCAGGGATGGGGCCGGCTTGGCGCTCTTCGGGTTGGTGGTGCTTGCCTACGGAACGTTCTGGATCGCGCTCGTCGCCCTCATCAATCTGGTCGTCCGAACCTCGACAACGTCGGCGGTCGCCGCGGGAACGGCATGGCTGGCGATTGTGATGCTGCTGCCGGCTGCCCTTTCGGCCTATGCTGGGCATACGGCACCTCGGCCGTCGTCCATGACGTACACCAACGACGTGCGAACGGCGGGACTATCGGTGCGCGCGGCTAACGCTGAGGCGACGCATGCCGCATCAGAGGCAAAGTCCGGGCGCGCCTATCCAGCCACGCTTTGGCATAGCCGACGCGAGACCGCTCAACGTGATGCACGCCTCGCTCCTGTCCACCGGGCACATGCCGACGCGCAGGCGCATCACCGCCGTCTCGCTGAGGCATTACGTTTCGTCTCGCCCGCCGTTATCGCCCAGGATGCACTCGACCGGATTGCTGGCACGGACGCGACGCGTGCGCTTGCCTTCCAGACACAGGCGCGTGGCTTCGCAGCTCGAGTGCGCGCGTTGGCACTAAACTGGATGGACCGCGATCGATTGATGACGCTTGCCGACTATGATGGCGGCCTGCCGCGCTTTGCCTTTGTCGAGCCGTCCTACGAACGTTCGTTGATGTGGGACTTGCTCGCGCTTCTCGGCTTCGTATGCCTGCTGCTTACGCTTACCACCCTTCGCCTGCGCCGCGGCGCCGCAGCGCTCGTTTGAGGATCACGTCATGCTAGAAGCGGTCGCACTGACCAAGAGTTTCGGCGGACATCGCGCACTCGACCACCTCGACTTGCGTGTCGAGCCCGAAGAGATCGTGTGCCTGCTGGGTGCCAATGGCGCTGGCAAGACAACGACCATCAACCTCTTCCTTGGGTTTCTCGAGCCCACCTCGGGCGAGGCACGGGTGGACGGCATCGATGTCCGCGCCGACCCGGTCGGCACCAAGCGCAAGCTCCTTTACGTGCCGGAGCAGATCGCGCTGTTCGGCGAGCTCACCGGGGTTGAGAACCTTGCCTATTTCGCCGCGCTATCCGGGGTTGAGGATCGATCGAAAGGCAATCTTCGTGAGTGCCTGCGGCAAGCTGGCCTTGCCGATGTGGCGATGGATCGTCGGGCAGCAGGCTATTCGAAAGGCATGCGGCAGAAGGTCGGCGTCGCTCTGGCGATCGCCAAGCAGGCGCGTGCCATGCTGCTGGACGAGCCGACCTCAGGACTGGACCCGCAGGCGTCGGCTGAATTCCATGCACTGATCGTGAGGCAGCGTGATGCTGGAGCGGCCATACTGATGGTGACGCATGACCTGTTCCGCGCCCGCGAAGTCGGCACCCGCATCGGCGTGATGCGGGAGGGCAGACTGCGCCGCATGATGCCAGCCGCGGACATCACGGCGTCAGAGTTGGAAAACCTTTACCTGCAGGAAATGGCTAAAGCAGGCTGACGTTCGGAAAAGCCGCCCCTGTCTCAGATGGCTGGCTTTGCGGAACTGCACTAGCAATGTTGCAGATCTCCTAAGTTTCTGACGTTGCGAATGTCGCCGCTTTTGCGACAGCGGAATGTCGCATCTTGGTGGTGAGCCGTCCGTCCGCTTTCGGGCAAGCGGAGGCGGATAGCTGGCGTAGCCGAGAGCGGCCGGCGTTGCCATAAAGGATGCTATTTCGAGAAAGGTAGCATCTGCCAGAAATGTGGTACGCTCCTTTCTCAAGCGGCACCTCGCCAAGACGCTATGGTTTGCTTAGTGCCTCGCCGAGGTGATCTACGATCGCCACGACCTTTGCTGAAAGCTGTGGACCAGCCGGAAAGATGGCATGGACCTCGGCTGGCGCGAGCTGCCAGGCTTCGAGCAACTGGGGGAGCTGCCCGGTTCCCAGTTGCTCGCCGGCCATGATGTGAGTCGCGAGCGCGATACCCATGCCCGCAACTGCCGCTGCCAGCACGCCTGGCGCTGAGTTGATCGAGAGCTTTGCGGAAACGGCAACGGCAGCACCAGTCTGACCGTGCGTGAAGCGCCAGCTCTCGCAACCAGACAGGCCGTGCTGGATGATGCAGGCATGTCTCGCGAATTCGACCGGATCGGCTGGCGGCCCCAGAGTCTAAGATATTATTTGCCACTCAACCGGAATCAATACTGACGCCTGGCAATGCTTCGTCGGTTGCGTGGTGAATTTTGGAGATGATCAATAGCGAAGCAGTTTGCTTACCCCCTCTTCGAACACCGCCTATATAAATCCAGCGATGCGCCGCTATCGCGTCATCAACCTGTATCCAAGTCCCCGAACAGTCTCAATGACGTTTTCATCACCATAACTCATCATCTTTTTACGAAGACGACTTACCAATACGTCCATCGTTCGCGGACGACCGTCATCATCATTACTCTTATTAGGAAAATAACGTAAGTCTGACCGGCTCCGAACGAACCCAGGATTGCTTAAAAGACACATTAGAATTGAGTATTGGGCTCTTGTTAAGTGTATTATGTTTTTAGTAGGCGTAAGCAGCTGTCGCCTGTCCGCCTGAAGCTCCCAGCCAGCGAACTCAAGGCTTCCCAATTTACGCTTTACCTCGGGTCTTACTGAGGTCCGGCGAGTAATGGCGGCTGCTCGCGCACTGATCTCACGAGCGCTGCACGATACATCGACACAATCGTCCGCTCCCATATCGAGCGCAACTATCCGATCTACGTCATCGTTTGAACTCGATCGCACAATTATACCGGGCCGATCGTTGACTAATAACAGGCGCCCAATCACCGACGCCGTATCTGAATATAGAGACGGACCGTCGACGATCATAATATCAACTGTTAACGAGTAAGCGACGCTTTCAACATATGATATGTCCGTGGTATGTTCAACAATAAAACCATATCGACCTAATGTGCTTTTAAGCAGCTCGCAATCGTCCACTTTACTGCATATCAACACAGTTTTGACGTGGTTAGAACACGAGTCTCGCAAATTAACATCTACAGACTTAACATCAAGTCGCGGATTTTCCATGAACATTTCTCTAATTCAGAGAGGCGTTGCAGCGCGATAGAATGAGCAGCCCACGCGCAAAAACAATCAATACGGCGCCACGCTCGGCCAATCGTCCCGACACTATCATAAGATACACAAGTGAGAACCATGCGTGGCCAAGCCTGGGTTTACGATCAGGGGTCGCGTACTTCTAATGGTCCAAAATGAACAGAATGCGTCTTCAACAGGCCTGATCCATTCAAAGTGGCCTAGAAAGGGGCGGGATGATCGCCATTCTGGTATAGCGTCCTGACGCTCGCTATGAGCAGGTGGGCAGTGTCTGAGCGAATTAACACAAAATACCAGATTTTCCTTACATAACATCACTAAGTGTCTCAGCATTGTCACCATATTAAGAGATGTTGCCGAGTTTGGTCAACATGTGTCATTTAGATGACACCGGTCGGAATAAATTACCGACAGCACTTTCCGAGCTTTATAAACCCGTGCGGTTAGGCGAGTTTAGCGGCTGAGCACCATAAGGTGTCGTACGTTACAGGGATGTAGTGATGATCCGGTTTTTGACAGCGACGGCGTTGGTAAGCTCGTTAAGCCTGTTTCCAGCATATGTGCAGGCGCAGAACGCGGGCTCTCCCGCGGCCGGCGCTGCAGATGCGAGCGCTACTGATACTCAGGTCAGCACGGCAGTTGGTAGCGACCCTACAGTCGTAGACGAAACTCCTCCTGGCGGGGGAAGCAAAGAGATCGTCGTGACGGGATCGCGCATCCGGCGACCGAACCTGGAATCAACTGTTCCAATTGCCTCTATCCGGTCTCAAGATATCTACAGCAGGGCCGATCCAAACGTCGGTGAAGCGTTAAACGATCTTCCGCAGCTCCGCAGCACATTCTCGCAGCAGAATCCTGGCTCGGGAATCGGCGTTGCAGGCCTCAACCTTCTCGATCTTCGTGGGCTTGGGGTGCAACGCACGTTGGTGCTGGTTAATGGTCGCCGGCACGTGCCGTCGGATATCCAGAATACGGCAGCGGCGGTGGATACTAACACCATCCCAACCGACCTAATCGAACGTATCGACATCGTGACCGGCGGCAATTCGGCCGTCTATGGCTCCGACGCTATCGCTGGCGTTGTCAACTTCGTTCTAAAGAACAATTTTGACGGTCTGCAATTACGCGCGGGCAACAGCATTCCTCAGTTTGGGTCGGGCGGCAACCGTTACATATCCGGTATTGCGGGTAAGAACTTTGCCGATGACCGAGGCAATCTCACGGCGGCATTGGAGTACTCGAAGCAGGATCGTTTATTCGGTTCGCAGATCCCGTATTTCCGTCAATCTAACGGCTTTGTGACCAACGACGTCGATGGTGCCGGACTGACGAATGGCAGCGACGGAATTCCGGACGTCGTCTTTGGGCGTAACATACGGTCCTCGACGATTGCTCGGTTCGGCTTGGTACCAGTCGTACAGACCCGCAACACCGCAGCGCCCTGCGGCGCGGGTATCCCTGGCGGCACGGGAGCCCGTACTAACTACAACTGTAATTATCTTTTTGATTCAGCCGGTAATTTGGTGCCGCAAACCGGCAACCGGATCAGCACCGGGCCTACCGGTACATTCCTTGGCGGTAATGGCGACAACAACCGTGAGGATCGTCTGCTTTCGGTTTTGCCGAAGAACGAACGCTTCAGCGCAAACTTGCTAGGACACTTTAAGGTAAGCGATGCGGCTGATTTCTTCGTTGAAGCTAAGTACGCTCGGGCGCATACAGTCGGCTCGAATTCGGGGCCGGCGTTCAATCAGGGATTTAACCAGACCTTCAGCGACTATCGAGCTAATTATCGCCTTGATAATCCGTTCCTAAACAGCGCGGCGCGTACGACGCTCACGAACGCTATTCTCGCATCGGGAAGTAATACCAGTTTGACGGGCGGTGCCGGTGCGCTCTCAGCTGCAGACCGCGCTGCGATTGCCGACGGGAGCTATCGCTTTACCAACGCTCGAAACTTCTCTGACCTGGGTATTCGTGACGAGGACACGGTACGTGAGGTTTACCGCATCGTTGCAGGTGTGCGTGGGGACCTAACGCCGCATGTGAACTATGAGATTTCCGGCAACTACGGCCGTGCAAATCAGAAGATCACGATTCTTGGTAACGTCAATCAGCAGCGGCTGCTGCTGGCGCAGGATGCTGGCATAGATCCGAACAACCCCGGCGCCGGCATTCAATGTCGCTCCAAATTTGACCCTGCGGCCCGAGGGGGGGTTGCAGACCTGGACGGCAATGCCGTTGCTGCTGCACGCTTGGCTAGCGACATCGCCGCTTGCGTACCTTACAATGCGTTCGGCGGCTTGGATAACACCGCCGCGCGCAATTACATCGTCAGCAACTCAGGAAGCCGCGGTCGTCTTTCACAGTATGACGCTACTGGCTTTGTGAACGTCGACAGCGGTGGTTTCTTCAATCTTCCGGGCGGCGCTATCGCAGTAGTTCTCGGCGGCGAGTACCGCCGGGAGGATGCAAACTTCGTTGCGGACCCGGACGTCCAAGACGGGCTGACCTTCCTAAACGCGCTTCAGACGTTCGATCCACCGACGCTAGAAGTCGCTGAAGGCTTCGGCGAGTTGAACGTGCCCATCTTGAAGGACATGCCCTTCTTCAATAGCCTCAGCCTGAGTGGTGCCGCACGGTATTCGCACTACAACAAAGCATATGGCTCCACTGGCAGCGTTTGGGCTTGGAACTTTGGCGGTGAGTGGTCGCCGGTCCGCGATATCCGTTTCCGTGCCAACTACGGCAAAGCGGTTCGTGCGCCCAATTATACCGACACTGCTTCGCCAACGAATCAGGACTTTGCACCTGGCTTCTTGGATCCATGCAACGCAGGTCGTATTGGGTCGGGTACTCCGCAGCGCAATACTAATTGCCAGGCTGCCCTCGGCGGTTTGATAAACAACGCGGAATTCCAGGGCTTAACCAATCTTGGCTACTCGCTTGAGATCCTGAGTGGCAGCAATCCATTGCTCGAGCAGGAAACGTCAAAGTCGCTGACGGTAGGTGCAGTGCTTACCCCCCGGTTCCTGCCAGGCTTCGATTTGACGATCGACTATTTTGACATCGACGTTAAAAACGTCATTACAGCGGCGACTGCGCAGCAGATTGTTGATCTATGCTATGACAACAGTCAGTTTTGCAATCTCTTCCAGCGCTACACTGGGAGCGGAGCTGGTCCAAACGGTGAGGTACCTGGGCAAATTCTTCAAGGATCACTGACCCAGGCAAGTCTTAATTTCGCGTCGCTTAAGCGCCGCGGTATTGACGTACAGGCGAACTATAATCATTCAATTGGCGAAGCTGCTCGCCTTAACGTTCGAGGTAACTACACCCACCTGCTTCGAAACAGCAATTTTACCGACCCGACGCGTCCTAGCTTTGAAACGCGTATTCTTGGTCAGCTGGGCACTCCCAAAGATGAGTTCACGTTCAACGCCGATTTAACCGTTGGTCAGTTCACCGTAGGGTATGGCGCACATTATATTGGACCGATGCTTACGACTGCCTATGCCAACCTATACCCAATCAATGGCAACCCCGCGCAAAACGTCGATGCAAATGATATCCGACGCTATCCAGACGTAGTGTACCACAATGTGCGCGCTTCGGTGCAACTCGGCTCGGATACGGCAAATCGTAAGGGGATGGAGTGGTTCGTCGGTATCGACAATCTCGGTAACCGAAAGCCACCGCTGGGTTCGACTGCAACTGGGGCTGATAGCGCCATCTACGAAGTCATTGGGCGGAGCTTCTTCACCGGCGTCCGGGCAACATTCTGATAACTGAAGAGGGGCGGGATTCTTCCCGCCCCTCACTGACTGGTGACGACATGATGCATGCCGATACATTCGCGTCGGCTCTTCGCTTTGCTAAGAACGGTCAGCCTGAGCCGGCGATCGCGGCGTTTGAGAAGGCCGGGCAGCTCGGCGATGCTTCTGCTATGGCTGAGCTGGCCACATGGCTTCTTCGTGGCGACCTGATACCGCGTGATCTATCGCGTGCGCGCATTGCGTTGCGCCGGGCGGTGGAGATCGGGCATGTTGATGCGGCTCTTCTGGAAGTAGCGTTGACTGCCAATGGCACAGGCGGTCCCTGCAACTGGCATAGCGCACTCGGTCTATTGGAGACCGCGGCGAAGACGGATCCGGTAGCAAGGCAACACATCGAGATCATCCATGCGATGAATCTGGATTTCGACGGCTATCCGCGGCGACTGCCTCCGGCCGAGGTGCTTTCTCAATCTCCATATGTGGTCCGTTTCCGCGGTGCCGTGACCCCGGCCGAATGCCTCCACATCGCAGGTGTAGGACATCCTCTTTTAGAACCCTGCGTCGTCGTGGATCCCGTGACACATCGCCCAATCGCGCATCCTATCCGAACATCTTTCAGCGCGACTATTGGTCCGGCCCAGGAGACGTTGCCAGTAGCCGCGTTGAACCGCCGTTTTGCTGCACTGACCCAGACACCGTTACAGAATGGCGAGCCTTTGCAGATATTGAAGTATGCAACTGGCCAGGAGTACAAATTGCATTCAGACGCCCTGCCAGGTGCAACTAACCAGAGGACCGTAACGGCGATCGCGTACTTGAACGACGGGTTCGGTGGAGGTGAGACAGACTTTCCTTTGGCCAACCTCCGGATAATTCCCCGTGCCGGGGACATTATCGCATTCACAAGCACCGGAAAAGACGGCGTTCTGGACCCGTTATCGCGTCATGCGGGTTTGCCGATTACTGGCGGTATCAAGTGGATAGCGACGCGTTGGATCCGTCGAGATATATTTAATGCTTGGATATCAGATATAGAATAATAACGTGCGAGAGTATACTGTTTTGGCTATTGCCTTTAATCGGCTTACGGTGTTTATTGTTGTCGTCGCGCAATTGGTATGCGCAGGCTAGATTGACGCGACAAATTTCCGTTTTTCTATCAGTGACCCGTTCCACCACGGAGAAAAGTCGGGCAGGTGCCACGGTAACGGCTAGTAGGAGATATCCGCTGGTTAATTACCCGACGCTCCTGCTGAGGATTGTACTGGGCCGATGCGGAATCGCTTTCTCCAATTTGGGCCGCCGATAACGCAAAGGCGATCAACCCAATAGATCTCGGATTGACCCACCATGAGCGGGCGGGAGCTCGACGCACTTACACCCAGTTCAACGCCACAGACATTCCCTTATCGTAATGAGCGTTTCATTCGCTATGCGCCGTAACAAGCCGTTGTCGCAGAAGTGCTAAGTTTCGGATGTCGCGTATGTCTCCGCTTTTGCGACAATCACGAGATAAGGCGTGTTAGGATAATGACGGCTCAGGTGCTTCTTCGACGCCTAACCAGCCACCACCGATCGCCTGGATTAACGCCACAGCCGCTGTCTGGCGGTCAATCGACGTTTGAATAAGAGCCCTCTTTGCATTCAG
>Ga0265780_10000436_pt1 | contig 65134 bp, 56 predicted proteins | sample P1T30metagenome_FD_192432 | JGI IMG/M metagenome (GOLD analysis project Ga0265780, IMG submission 192432) | Plant litter microbial communities from East Loma Ridge, Irvine, California - P1 T30 | ecosystem: Environmental > Terrestrial > Plant litter > Unclassified | place: USA: California... | reverse complement strand
GGTGGTCGTCGCGCTGCTGTTGTTCATGCTGTTCAAGCAGTTCGACACCCATAGCGTCGCCGGCGGCAGCAAGACCATTGCTTATTCCGAGCTGCTCGACGAGATCAAACAACGTCGCATCAAGGATGTGACGATCGAAGGCTCGAATATCACCGCCACCCGCAGCGACGACTCCAAGGTGCGCGCGACCGCGACCATTCTCGACCGCGGCCTGATCGGCGACCTGCGCGAGAACGGCGTGCGGTTCGACGTCCGTCCGCCGGAAGAGCCATCGTTCCTGCAGCAGGTCTTCATTTCTTGGTTCCCGATGCTGCTCCTGATCGGTGTCTGGGTGTTCTTCATGCGCCAGATGCAGGGCGGCGGCAAGGGCGGCGCTTTCTCCTTCGGCAAGTCGAAGGCGCGCATGCTCGACGAAACCAATAACACCGTCACCTTCGCCGACGTCGCCGGTTGCGACGAAGCGAAAGAAGAAGTTTCCGAGATCGTCGACTTCCTGCGCGACCCGACCAAGTTCCAGAAACTGGGCGGCCGCATTCCCCGCGGCGTCCTGATGGTCGGTCCTCCGGGCACCGGCAAGACGCTGCTGGCCCGTGCGATCGCCGGCGAAGCGAAAGTGCCGTTCTTCTCGATCTCGGGTTCCGACTTCGTCGAGATGTTCGTCGGCGTGGGCGCGTCCCGTGTCCGCGACATGTTCGAGAACGCCAAGAAGCACTCGCCTTGCATCATCTTCATCGACGAGATCGACGCGGTCGGTCGTCATCGCGGCGCCGGCATGGGCGGCGGCAACGACGAGCGCGAACAGACGCTGAACCAGCTGCTGGTCGAGATGGACGGTTTCGAAGCCCAGTCGGGCGTGATCGTGATCGCCGCCACCAACCGCGCCGACGTGCTCGACAAGGCGCTGCTGCGTCCGGGCCGTTTCGACCGCCAGGTGCAGGTCGGCCTGCCGGACATCCGCGGCCGCGAACAGATTCTCAACGTGCACATGCGTAAAGTGCCGATCGGCACCGACGTCAAGGCCGACATCCTGGCGCGCGGCACCCCGGGCTTCTCCGGCGCCGACCTGGCCAACCTGGTCAACGAAGCCGCGCTGTTCGCCGCCCGCCGCAGCAAGCGCCTGGTCGAGATGAGCGATTTCGAAGACGCCAAGGACAAGATCTACATGGGTCCGGAGCGCAAGTCGATGGTCATCCGCGAAGAAGAACGCCGCAATACCGCCTACCATGAGTCGGGCCACGCGGTGGTCGCCAAGCTGCTGCCGAAGGCCGACCCGGTACACAAGGTCACGATCATGCCGCGCGGCTATGCATTGGGCCTGACCTGGCAGCTGCCCGAGCACGACGCCCTGTCCGGTTACAAGGACAAGATGCTCGAAGAAATCTCGATCCTGTTCGGTGGCCGTATCGCCGAAGAGATCTTCGTCGGCCAGATGTCCACCGGCGCGTCGAACGACTTCTCGCGCGCGACCAAGCTGGCGCGTTCGATGGTGACCCGTTTCGGCATGTCCGACAGCATGGGCGTGATGGTCTACGAAGACAGCGAGAACGACGGCTTCTTCGGTGGCGCCACCAAGACCATCTCTGAAGCGACCCAGCAAAAGGTCGACGCCGAGATCCGCGCCATCCTCGACACCCAGTACGCGCTGGCCCGTCGCCTGCTCGAAGAGAATCGCGACAAGGTCGAGATGATGACCAAGGCGCTGCTTGACTGGGAAACCATCGACAACGAGCAGATCAACGACATCATGGCCGGCCGCGAGCCGCGCCAGCCGAAGACCGTGCTGACCAAGCGTCCGCCTCCGGGCGACAGTGGTCCTGGCGGCGTGGCGCCGAACGCGACCGCACCGGCCTGACGCTGTTCCTCACATGAAAGGCACCCGTCAGGGTGCCTTTTTTGTTGGGGCATGCCCCCGCACCGATTTTCTTCTATGACCAAGACACTGCAATGCGGCCAGTTCAGCTTCGCGCTGGAAGGCAGCGCTTCCCTCGAGCCCGTCGTGATGGGCATCCTCAACATCACGCCCGATTCCTTCTCCGACGGCGGCCGCTACCAGGGCCTCGAGTTCGCGTTGACCCATGCCGAATCGATGATCCAGGATGGCGCCAGCATGATCGATATCGGCGGCGAATCGACCCGCCCCGGCGCACCCAGCGTGCCGCTCGAAGAAGAACTGCGGCGCGTGATGCCGGCCCTGTATGCGCTGCGCACGCTCGACGTTGCGCTGTCGGTCGACACCACCAAGCCGGAAGTCATGCGCGAAGCCCTGATCGCCGGCGCCGACATGATCAACGACATCAACGGCTTTCGCGCGCCGGGCGCCCTGGCCGCAGTGCAGGACAGCGACTGCGGCCTGTGCGTGATGCATATGCAGGCCACGCCCGCGACCATGCAGCAGGCGCCGCAGTATGGCGATGTCGTGGAGGAGGTGATCCGCTACCTGGCCGGGCGCGTGGACCAGATGACCGCGGCCGGCATCGAGCGCGCGCGCATCTGCGTCGATCCCGGCTTCGGCTTCGGCAAGACCGTCGAGCACAATTACGCGCTGCTGCAGGGCTTGGCGTGCATCCGCGACGCACTGGATTTGCCGGTGCTGGCCGGCATGTCGCGCAAATCGATGATCGGCGCGGTGACTGGGCGACCGGTCGAGCAGCGGGTGGCCGGCAGCATCGGCGCGGCATTGGCTGCGGTAGCGCAGGGCGCTAGAATCGTGCGTGTGCATGATGTAGCCGAGACGGTCGACGCACTCAAGGTGTGGCATGCTGCTACGCATCAACGCTCGTTCGCATAAATATCGTTTCAACAAGAGAAAAGAGAACTAGATGGCACGGAAATATTTCGGCACCGATGGTATTCGCGGCCAGGTGGGCACTGCGCCAATCACGCCAGAATTCGTCATGCGCCTCGGCTACGCCGCCGGCACCGTCCTGACCAAGCGCCGCAAGTCGAGCAGCGGGCGCCCGGTGGTCCTGATCGGCAAGGACACGCGCATCTCGGGCTATATGCTCGAGGCGGCGCTCGAGGCCGGCCTGTCGGCGGCGGGCGTGGATTCGATGCTGGCGGGTCCGATGCCGACCCCGGCCATCGCCTACCTGACGCGCGCGTTGCGCCTGCAGGCCGGTGTCGTGATTTCGGCCTCGCACAATCCGTTCCAGGACAATGGCATCAAGTTCTTCTCGGCCCACGGCACCAAGCTGCCCGACGAAGTCGAGCTCGAGATCGAGGAAGCGCTCGACCAGCCGATGGGCTGCGTGTCGTCCGACAAGCTGGGCCGCGCAACGCGCCTGCGCGACGCACAGGGCCGCTACATCGAATTCTGCAAGAGCACCTTCCCGAACGAACTCGACCTGCGCGGCCTGAAGATCGTGGTCGACAGCGCCCACGGCGCCGCCTACAACATCGCGCCGCACGTATTCCATGAGCTTGGCGCCGAGGTCGTCTCGATCGGCGCCCAGCCGGACGGTTTCAATATCAATGCCGGCTTCGGCGCGACGGCCCCGAAGGCCCTGTCCGAAGCGGTGGTCGCCAACAAGGCCGATCTCGGCATCGCGCTGGACGGCGACGCCGACCGCCTGATCATGGTCGATGCGTCGGGCCGCGTCTACAACGGCGACGAGCTGCTGTACGTGATGGTGCGCGACCGCATGAGCACCGGCCCGGTGGCCGGCGCCGTCGGCACCCTGATGACGAATATGGCGCTCGAGGTGGCGTTCAAGCAGATGGGCATCGGTTTCGCCCGCGCCAAGGTGGGCGACCGCTACGTGCTCGAAGTGATGCAGGAGCGCGGCTGGCTGTTCGGCGGCGAAGGCTCGGGCCACCTGCTCGCGCTGGACAAGCACAGCACCGGCGACGGCATCGTCTCGAGCCTGCAAGTGCTGTCGGCCCTGGTGCGCGGCAACAAGTCGCTGGCCGAGTGCTGCGCCGAGCTGGAGCTGTTCCCGCAGACCCTGATCAACAAGAAGGTCGCGCCGGGCTTCGACTGGACCCTCGATCCGGCCCTGGTGGCCGAGAAGGAAGCCGTCGAGCGCGAGCTGGGCGACAACGGCCGCGTGCTGATCCGCGCGTCCGGCACCGAGCCGCTGATCCGCGTGATGGTCGAGGCAAAAGAGGCGGCGCTGGCCGACAGCATGGCGCGCCGCATCGCCGACAAGCTGGCCGCCTGACCGTCATGATTTGATGACAGGGGCTGGCGCTTCCGGCGCGGGTGGCGTATAATTCCGACCACAGGCGGAGTGTAGCGCAGCCCGGTAGCGCACCTGGTTTGGGACCAGGGGGTCCAAGGTTCGAATCCTTGTACTCCGACCAGTAGGATTCATCGAAGCAGGCCGTCATCGACGGCCTGTTTTGTTTTCAGCATCATGCTGGTGCGGCCAGGCTTGCTCGTTTGGCCGTATTGCACGCCGCCCGGCTGGCGGTTTATAGTAGCGCCTCTTCCAGGACCGCCCTTAGCTCAGTCGGATAGAGCAACAGCCTTCTAAGCTGTGGGTCGGGGGTTCGATTCCCTCAGGGCGGGCCACTCCTGTTTCCCCATGCTGTCCGCTCAGCTCACGATGAATTCGTAGCCAGCCTGCAATGAACCGACCACCTTGGCCTGGTTCTCCGCACTTTCACTGAAATCCACCAGCACCTCGGCCAGCGTCAATGCCTTGCTGTCCAGTGCGCCGACCCAGTGGGCGTAGCCGCCGGCGTCCGGCGCCCGGTCGAGTACGTTAGCATACAGCGCGGTGACGAGCGCCCCGTTGCTGGGCGCCACGCCATACAGAGTGCTGAACTCTTGCGAGTGGACGAAGGCGTCGGCCACCGCGTGCAGGGGCGCGCCGTCGCCCATCTGTCCGATCCAGTAGCCCAGGCCGCCCTTGTCGGGCGTGCGGTCGAAGGCCGCCTGGTACAGGCGATAGGCCTCGGCCGGAAAACCGCTGGTCTCGTAGGAAATGAAATAACCGTCGTCGAACGAAAGCCGCTCGACATTGCGCAGAGTGTCGCTCCCTTCCAGGCCCAGCAGGTCGACGATCGTCACCGCGCCGCCCTGCGTGCTGACGCGGTATTCGTCGCGAAAGCCTTCCAGCACGAAGGTGTCGACGCCGCCGCCGCCATCCACGCTGTCATCGGCACGCGTGCCAATCAGGGTGTCGTGGCCGGGCGTGCCGAGGATGGTGTACACGGGTGCAAGCCAGTGCTCGTAGACATTGACGCTGGCATAGCGGTCGACTTGGCCCTGGTCCCACGACGCATTGATGTAGTACCAGCCGGAATAAGGCGCGATGAAGGACGCGTAGTCGTAGCCGTAGTCGCCGCTGCCGTCGTCGGCGGCGATGGCATTGCCGAGGTCGTCATAGACGCGCAGCAGCACGGGATCGTGATAGCTGCCGCTCTGGACCGTATACCCCGTGCCCCGGGTAGCGTGGAAGACGAAGATGTCGTCCTGGCTGGCGTAGGGATCGACCGTGCTGTAGCGCGCCGTGCGGCCGTAATACAGGCCCAGGTCCGGATCAGTGACCGGCCGCAGGTCGAGCTGCCAGGCCCAATCCATCTCACGGTGCGTCAGGTCGTCCAGGTAATCCAGGGTGGGGTAGACTGCCATGATGGGCCTCGCGCGGTAGGAGGCTTCCATTGTATGGCCGTGCCGACCCGGCTGGATGTCGAAATGATGTCCCTTTGTAACCGCGCCATCCGTAGCGCGACCGTGTGCTGGCATTCATGCACGGCCGACCGCGGGTGCGACCGGAGCGGCCGCGCAACGCCCGGGCCCCGATTCAGAGCACGGCGAGGATCCCGGCCGCCTCATCCGCCCAAGCGTGCAGCGCGCGGCGCAGCAGGCGGCGCTCGCGATGGTCGATCACGTTGTCGGCGCGAACGATCTCGAGCATGCCCTCGAGCACGGTGGCGCGCAGCACCGGATCGCGCACCTCGTCCAGCAGTCGGTCGATCGCATCGGGTCCGATCTCGACCATGCCGGCCTCACGGTCCGCGCTGGTGGCCAGCAAGTCCTGGGTCAGTTCGCCGGCGGTGTCGTCGAAGGTGTCCTCGCTCACCCCCAGCGACCCGAGCACGCCGCTGCGGTGCAGGCTTTTCAGCTCCTGCGGCGCGATGCGGCCGTCGACGATCATGGCCAGCGCAAGCAGGCGGCTCATGGCTTTCGGGCTGTTGACAGGGTAATTTCTCATTGCTTCCTCGCTTCAAGTGAACTGGAGAGAACACTATACGGTCGCGATAATCGAAAGTAAAATCGATTAATATTTCAAAATAACTCCAATTTTTGGTAGTATCCCGTGATCAACTACAAGCATCTGCAGTATTTCCACGCCGTTGCCGGCGCCGGCAGCGTGGCGCGCGCCGCCGAGCAGCTGCACGTGTCGCCGCAGGCGATCAGCACGCAGTTGCAGGTGCTCGAAGACCAGCTGGGCGAGGATCTGCTGCGCAAGAAGGGTCGCGGGCTCGAACTCACCGAAGCCGGCAAGACGGTGCTGCGCTATGCCGACCAGATCTTCAGCCTGGGTAACGAGCTGGAGCAGGCGGTGCGGCGCGGCGCGTTCACCGAGACCGAGACGCTGCGTGTCGGCTTGTGCGACGTCATCGCCAAGACCATGGCCTTTCGCTTGCTGCAGCCGGCGCGCGACGCCGGCCTGGCCATGCACCTGGTATGCCGCGAGGGCCGCTTCGCCGACCTGATGGACGATCTGGGCGCGCACCGGCTCGACCTGCTGATTTCCGACCGTGGCCTGCCGCCCGGCGGCGCGCTGCGCGGCCATAGCCATTTGCTGGGGTCGAGTACGGTGACGGTGCTCGCGCATCCGGACGTGAGCGAGCGCTGGGCCGGTGAATTCCCGCAGCGCCTGAAGGGCGCGCCCTTTTTGATGCCGGGCGAGGACGCAGCCCTGCACAGTCAGCTCATGGCCTGGCTCGAGGCACATCATCTGCGTCCGATCGTCGTCGGCGAGTTCGATGATGGGGCCTTGCTCGGCTCCTTCGCCGGCGCCGGCGCCGGTTTCATGGTCGCGCCGACGGTGCTGGCGACCGCGCTGTGCGCCCAATACGGCCTGGTGGAGGTGGGGGTGATCGACGCCATCGTCGAGCAGGTGTATGCGGTGACTGCCGTGCGTCGCGTGCATCATCCGGCGCTGCGCCGGATCCTCGAACGCGCCGCCAATGCGTTTACCGTTTAGAACGGCGCTTCCCGGTGGTCGGGCGGCGCCAGGCGCAGGTCGATGTCGTGCAGGGGCATGCCGGACAGGTCGAGCTGGGAGAGAAAAGGGCGCGCGTCGAAACTCGCGTAGGCCAGCGGGGCGCCCGGCGCGTTTGACAGCAACATGATCGGCAGGCCGGGGAACCAGGGTCCCAGGCGCAGCAGCAGTGCATCGCCAACCCCTGCGCGCAGCAGGTCGGGCTCGGCGAACACGAGCGCCATGCGGATGCCGCGCAGGTTCACGATGCCGCCCGCGAGCGTCAAATCCGGTCGCTCTCTTTGCGCACGACGCGGCCGATCACGCTGCATTCGCCGCCCTGGCACAGCTTGCGGTGGTATTTGCGCTGGTCGACATTGTCGGACGTCAGCCACCACTGGCCGGCGTCGCGCGCCAGGCGCTTGACCACCGCCTCGCCCTCATAATTGAAAGCGTACACGGCCCCGTCCGCCAGTTTGGTGTCGAGCGTGTTGATGACCACGATATCGCCGGCGTAAAGCGAGGGCTCCATGCTTTCGCCCTTGACGTAGATTGCGATCAGGTGCGACGGATGGTACTGGTGACGCTCGAGCCAGGCGCGCCGTATGCCGAGGGTGCCGCCATCGCGCCGCTCCGGTTCGGTCTGGAAGCCGGTGATGCCGGCCGACAGCCGCAACTTGACCATCGGGATCTGGATGAAGCCGTCGTCATCGCCCTCGGCCGCCACCACGCGCAGGGCATTGACCACGCCGGCGGGCGCGGCGTCGTTGGCCGACGCGCCCGCCAGCGGCGCGAGGATGTCCGGCGGCAGGCTGCGGCCGGTGACCCGGGAGATGGCCAGCAGCTGCTTGAGATTGGGGCTGTGCTTCTCGTTTTCCCAGTGCGAGATATTGGCTTTGGTATTGCCGCGCTCTGTGCCGAGCTCGAGCGCGAGCCGGGCTCCCAGCGCGGTGCCCGACAGGCCGGCGGCGGTGCGCGCGTCGCGTACCCAGGCGGCGATCATCGATTGAAGGTCCATGTGTGTATGGTATAGGAAAACTATACATCAGGGTATAGTCTTTCTTAACTGATGTGGTATAGTTTTCCTATACTTTGATTAAACGTGCTGATGTGTCGCAAGGGAAAGGCCGGGGGCCTTCCCGGTCGCCGCCAGTACCGCGCACAGGGGAGACACCATGATCAGCGAAACATTCCTGCGTCTGTTCGACGCGCCATTCGACGCTCTGTCCGGATCGTTCACGCTGGCCGACGCCGCGCTGCTGGCCGGGATCCTCACCGGCCTGCTCAGCGCACTGGTCAACCTGGTCTACACCTGGCGCAAGGACCGCCGCGAGCAGCGCGAGAGCGACGCCGCCCTGGCGCGCAGGCAAGCCGACAAATGAGCCCGGCGGCGCTGCTGGGCCATGCGCCCTGTAGAATGGCGTTCCGACCGATATCCCTGCTGGAGCATTTGCCCGACCATGGTTTTCCTCACTGTTCCGTATGCCGAAAAAGACGCCGCAAAGGCGCTCGGCGCCCGCTGGAATCCTACCCGCCGCCGCTGGTATGTGCCGGACGGCGTCGCCGCCGAGCCTTTCGCCAAATGGCTGGACGGTGCCCCGGTTGCCGACGGCGCGCCCGCGAAGACGGGGCGGGTCGACAGCTACCAGGGCAAGACCGTGGTTGGCAGCAACTACATCGCGCTGTCCCACGATTGCGATCCGACACAGGCCTGCGCCACCTGCGCGGCAGCACTGGCAGGCACGCCCTGGGCGCAGGCCCAGGTGGGCCTGCTGGCCCTGGTCGCAGCGCTGCCGGGCACATCGAGCAAGCGGCCGGGGAGCCATTAGCCGGGTGCTGTCCGCCTGGCGCGCAGCGCGTGCGCCTCGCCTACCTGCCGAGTAAACGCTAAGATGCCAGCTTGACAATACCGCACTGCGACGACATGCCCCCAGCGAATTCCAGGCGACAATCTCCTCAGCCGCGTAGCGAGCGGCGCCTGGTGACGGGTATTGCCGTCTCGGTACTGCTGCATGCGCTGCTGCTGTCGCTGCAGTTCGGCGTGCCCGGACTCGATCTGGGTAACGGCGGGCCGATCAGCGTGACGCTGACGCCGCCCGATCGGGCGCTCGTGCCGCCGCTGCCGCCACCGCCGCCGCCGCTGTCGAGTGCCGTACCGGCAGTCGCGCCGCCCGCAGTGGCGCCGGCGACTCCTGGCGCGCCTTTGCCGGCGCCCACGCGCGGCATGCGCCTGGTTGACTTGCTGCCGCCACCTGCGCCGCCGAGCGTCCAGGCCGACGCGACACCGCCCGCCCCAGCGCGCACGGTCAAGCGCGCCAAGCCGGCAACGCCCAAGCGCCGCTTGCGTGAGGTGGCGATGCCGGTGATCGTCGCCGCGCCAGATCCGGATTCCGAATTCGTCCTCGAGGCGCCGCTGCCGGAGATTGCGCCGGATCCCGCACTGCCGGCGTCGGACGAGCCGTTGGCGCAGGAAGTGGGGCCGGAAGTGGCGGAAGTGGCGGAGGCGCCGGAAGTGGTGGAAGTGGCGGAGGCGCCGCCAGCGCCCGTACTTGACCGGGCGAGCGAGGACGCAGCAGCGCGCATGGCGGCCGAGGAAGAGCATCAGCGCGCGCTGGAGCGCCAGGCCGAGGACGCGGCGCGCATGAACCGGGAGCGCGACGCCGAGCGCCTGAAGGCGCCGGCACTGGAACAGGCTGCCCGCGAACAGCAGGAACTGGCGGCGCGCCAGCTGGCCGAGCAGCGCGCGGCGCAGCGCGACGCCGAACGCGATGCCGAGCGCCAGGCCCAGGCAGTCGCGCAGCAGCGCGTGGAACAGGAAGCGCTGCGTCTGGCCGAGCGGCAGGAAGCGCAGCGCGTGGCCGAGCAGCAGAAAGCGCTGCGCCTGGCCGAGCAGCAGGACGCAAAGCGGCGTCTCGAAGCCCAGCGCCTGGCCGAGCAGCAGGAAGCCGAGCGCCTCGCGCAGGAAAGCGCCGAGCGCCAGCACATCGAGGAGATGGCGCAGCGCCAGCAGGCTGAGGAGCGCGCGCGTCAGCTGGCCGAGGAAAGGGCGCGCCATCAGGCCGAGGAACGCGCCCGACTGCAGGCGCAGGAACAGGCGCGCGCCGCCGCCGCCGAGCGGCTGGCGCAGGAACAAGAGCAAGACGCCGCGCGCCAGCGCGCCGCGCAGCGCCAGCAGGCGCAAGCCGCGGCCCCAGGGCCGGGCCAGGGACCGGCGCCGGCCGCGCCGGGCGATGGCGGGGCGGGGCGGGGACCCGGCGGGGCAGGCGGGGCAGGCGGGGCAGGCGGCCAGCCGGGCGCCGGTTCGCTGGCCGGCCTGCCGGGAAGCCGCGCGCGCGAGATGCTGCGCGGCGTCACCATTCCGAATGTTGATCCACCGCTCGCACCGGCCGCGCGCGCGATGGGCGGGCGCCGGGTGGTGGCCGACGGCGGCGAGCGCGATGCGCCGCTGCGCCTGTACGTCGACAGCGTGCGCCAGAAACTCGAACGCAACGCGGTGCTGGGCGGCTCCCGCCTTGCGCTGCAGGAGGTGCGCATCGATCCCTTGGTGAGCGTCTCGCTGCGCAGCGACGGCAGCATCGACGACGTCACCATCATTCGCTCCAGCGGCCGCGCCGACGTCGACGATGCGGTGCGCAGTTTCGTGCGCCTGAATGCGCGCTATTCCGCGTTTCCGCCGAACGTCGCGGCGCGCTTCGACATCATCGAGATCCGCCGCATCTGGCGCTTCGCCGATGGCCTCAAGCTGATCGAAGAGCTGCGCTGAGCCAGCCCCTGCGTCAGCCGCCAGGCCGGCGCCGCCGTCTCGCCGCGCCGGCCGCGGCGCCGTTCGCCGTTTGACGCGCGGCAAAGCCAAGCCCGATGGACGCCTTATTCTGGACTGGCGTGTCCAGATACCGTGACTATTTTTGATAGGCAACAATCATGGCTTGGTTTTGTTCAGTTGCAATAAAGGATTTGCCGTGCGCATTGCTCGCGCAGGGCCTGCGCCTGCTGTCCTGCCTGGCATGCGGGCTGGCGCTGGCGGGCTGCGCGACCGGCATCGGCTTCGGCGAGGCGGCGCTGTCTGGCAACGGGTCTGCCGGCGCGGCGCCCACGACCGAGCTGATCACCGAGAAGCTCATCGAGAACGAGCGCGCGGCCTTCGCCGCCACGGCCCGGCAAGACCTTACGCCGCTGCTCGCGGCCAATCCGCCGCCCTACACGATCGGGCGTGGCGACATCCTGTCGATTGTCGTGTGGGACCACCCCGAGCTGGCTGCCGGCGGCATGGCGCTGGCCACCGCCGCCGACAGCGGCACCATCCAGCCCTCGGCGGCGCCGCCCGGCTTCGCGGTCGACCATCTGGGCCGCATCCAGTATCCGCTGATCGGCCTGATCAACCTCGAAGGCAAGACCGAGGAGCAGGCGCGCGCGCTGCTCGGCGCCAAGCTGGCGCGCTACATCGCCAGGCCCAATCTGACGCTGCGGGTGCAGGCCTATCGCAGCCGGCGCGTGTATGTCGATGGCGAAGTGCGCACGCCGGGCCTCCAGGCGATCGACGACATCCCCATGACGCTGGTCGAGGCAATCAACCGCGCCGGCGGCGTGCTGCCCGGCGCCGACCAGAGCCGCATCATGGTCGAGCGCGGCGACGACCGCTATCCGGTGAACCTGCGCGAGCTGGTGCAGAAGGGTGTCAATCCGGGGTCGATCCTGCTGGCCCACGGCGACGTCGTGCGGGTGCATGCGCGCGACGAGAACAAGGTGTTCGTCTCGGGCGAGGTGGTGTCGCCGAAGGCGCTCACCATGCACGACGGCCGCCTGACGCTCAACGAAGCGCTCGGCGAGACGGGCGGTATCAGCCCGGTGAGCGGCGACGCCCGCCAGGTGTATGTGGTGCGCAAGACCGCCGAGCGCACGCGCGTGTTCCGTCTCGACGCGCGCGACTCCGGCGCACTGGCGATGGCCGAGACCTTCGAACTGCGGCCGAAAGACGTGGTGTACGTAGCCGCCTCGCCGCTGGCGAACTGGAACCGCCACTTGAGCCTGCTGTTCCCGGGCGCCCTGACCAATGCCGTCGGCGTGACCAACCGGCCCTGAATCGTCGCGCCTGAATCGTTGCGCCTGAATCGTCGCGCCTAAATCGACGATCCTGGATCGTCGGTCTCGCGACCCCGGCCCTGGCGCATTGGTTCAGATTGCGATATTGCACGATCGTCCGGCATCACCGTCCCGGAACCACCGTTCCGAACCACCGCCCTGGCGCCACCCGAGGAGCTCCGCCATGACCAGATCGCACGACGCGCATTCGCTCAAGCAGGTCTCGCACAGCCCTCCGGTGCTGTCGGTACCGTTCGATCCGCGCCCGCCCGAGCCGCTGCCCGAGGAGCCGACGGTCGACCTCGGGGGATACCTCAACACCCTGTTCGACAGCCGCTGGCTGATCGGCGGCATCACCGCGATCATCACCGTGGTGGCCGTGCTGTACGCCCTGGTCGCCAACCCGGTGTACGAGGCGAACCTGATGATCCACGTCGAAGAAGAAAGTCCGAACGCGTCCAAGAACATCCTGAGCGAAGCATCCTCGCTGTTCGAGACAAAAAAGGCGGCGATCGCCGAGATGGAGTTGCTGCGCTCGCGGATGGTGATCTCGCGCGCCGTCGATAATCTGCAGCTGTATGTCGAGGTCCAGCCGCATTACTTCCCGGTGCTGGGCGCCTGGTTTGCGAACCAGAACGGCGGTGCGCTATCGGCGCCCGGTCTGTTCGGCTACGGCGGCTTCGTGTGGGGCGGCGAGCGCGCCGTGGTCCCGGTGTTCGAGGTGCCGGACAGTTGGCTCAACCGGGAATTCGTGCTGACCTCGCTCGCCGGCGGCCGCTACCGGTTTTCCGGCGGCGGGCAGCGCGTCGTGTTCGACGCCAGCGTCGGCCAGCGCTACCGGGTGCAGACGCCCGACGGCCTGGTGGAGATCAAGGTCGAGAGCCTCGAGGCGAACCCGGGTGCGCGCTTCGGCATCAAGCGAAAGTCGCGCTTGGGCCTGATCCAGGGCATCCAGCGCGCCATGGTGATCACCGAGCAGGGCAAGCAATCGGGCGTGATCGAAGTCAGGCTGCAGGGACAGGATGCCGACCGCATCAACGGGCTGCTCAGTGAGATCGGCCGCGAATACATGCGGCAGAACCTGGCGCGCAAGACCGAAGAGGCCGAGAAGTCGCTGGCCTTCCTCAACCAGCAGCTGCCGATCCTGAAGCGCCAGCTGGAGCAGTCCGAAGACCGCTACAACCAGTTCCGCAATGCCCACGGCACGGTCGACCTGCGCGAAGAAGCGCGCATGAGCCTGGCGCAAGCGGCGGCGGCGCGGGCGCGCCGCATGGAACTGATGCAGAAGAAGACCGAGCTGCTGGCCCGCTTCACCGAGAACCATCCGGTGGTGGCGGCCGTCAACCGCCAGCGGCGCGAGGTCGACACCGAGATCGAAGCGATCGCGGCGCGCATTCGCACGCTGCCGGTGATGGAGCAGGACGAGGCGCGCCTGACGCGCGACATCAAGGTCAATACCGACCTGTACACGGCGCTGTCGAACACGGCGCAGCAGCTGCGCCTGATTTCGGTCGGACGGGTCAGCAATGTGCGGCTGGTCGATGCCCCGATCGAGCCCGAGCGGCCGATCAAGCCCAACCGGCCGCTGATCGTGGCGCTGGCGGTGCTGACCGGGCTGTTCCTTGGCACATTGATCGCCTTTACGCGCAAGGCCATGCGCGGCGGCATCGACGACCCGGCCAAGATCGAGCGGATGCTGCGCGCGCGGGTGGTCTACGCCTCGATTCCGCACAGCGGCAACGAGGACAAGCTGATGCGAAAGGCGAAGCCGAACGGCGTGCTGCCGCTGCTGGCCCAGATCCTGCCCGAGGATCCCGCGGTCGAGAGCCTGCGCAGCTTCCGCGCCGCCTTGCGTTTTTCGATGCCGCATTTCAGCAACAATATCGTCATGATCGCTGGGCCGACGCGAGGGCTCGGCAAATCGTTCGTGACCGCGAACCTCGCCTCGGTGATGGCGGCGAGCGGGATGCGCGTGCTGCTGATCGACGCCGACCTGCGAAATGGCCATTTGCACCGCTACTTCGGCGTCGAGCGCGCGCGCGGGCTGTCACGCGCGATCATCGGCGCCACGCCGGTCGACGAGGTGATCCACCGCAGCGTGCAGGACAACCTTGATTTCATCCCGACCGGCGAGCTGCCGACCAACCGTTCCGAGTTCCTGCTGCAGCTGAATCTTGGCAACCTTCTCGAGCTGGTGAGCACGCGCTACGACCTGGTGCTGCTCGATCCGCCCCCGCTGCTGGCGGTGGCCGACGCTCTGATCATCGGCGCCCACGCCGGCGCCGTGTTCATCGTCGCCCGCTCGGGGGTGACGACCGAGAACCATATCAACGATTCGATCAAGCGTCTCAACCACGCCGGCATTGCGCCGCGCGGTGTGTTGTTCAACGATATGGCGCTGCGGCTGGGCGATTACCGTTCGCAGTACGGCGCGGCGCAACTGGGCTACGCGGCCTAGCGACGCGCCCAGGCATCAAGGGGTTGCCGATTGTCAGTTGGAGTTTGTTGGTTGGAGGTTGCCGGTCAAGGGATGTCGGTTGAAGGATGACGCTGCCCGCTGCCCGCTGCCCGCTGCCCGCTGCCCGCTGCCCGCTGCCGTCAACGGCGCGACGCCGCAGCAACGCGTGCCTGCACAGCGCCCGGGGCGCGCTACCGAGTCTCGCACCGGCTCAGGAGCCACATGTCGGCAACAGCACAAGGTTTTTGCGGTCGAGCATCTGACAAGCGGGGAATCACGCGTCGTTCCCGACCCGGCCCACTAAAGTACTCGACAAGAAATAAATGTGAGTTTTTGGCAAACAGAACGGGAAGTGCGTCTGGCCGATGCGATGCAAGGCGGCGAGTGCGTCGCAGTGCGAGCACTGCAAGCAGGAGCCAACGCGGCAGCACGCCGGTTATGGCAGCCAAAAACACATTTATTTATGGGCGAGTACTTGGCGCCCTGAATATTTATACGCAAAGCGGGCACGTCATTCCGGCGCTCGCCGGGCGCCTTGGCGGGAATCCAACTGCAGTTACAAAACGTTCATCCGCTTGCGTGGCCCGAACCTTCATCGAAGATCGATTTCCAGGCCGTGGGCCGGCTACACCTGGGTTCGCGCCAAGACGCCCGTCGAGGGCGGGAACGACGTGGTTTTCCCTTTGAGGCGGCATCACTCAATCGCCCGACATTATCCCGGACAGAAGTGCGCCTGCGCTGGAACGATCTGGTTTTCCCATGAGGCGGCCTCTTTTACGCGCCCGACATTATCCCCGAAAGCAGTGCGCCTGCGCGGGAACGTGGTGTTCCTATGAGGCGGCTTCTTCACGCGCCCGAAACTATCCCGGACAGCAGTGCAACCCGGCCAAGGCCACAGCGACCCCGCGACTGCCCGGCCTTACCGTGCATCCTGGCCAGTACGCTACCCGCCAGTCGGCGCATACTGTCTATGCCCCCAGCTCGACCAGCTCGACCAGCACGACCAGATCGACCAGCACGACCAGCTCGACCAGCTCGACCAGCACGACCAGATCGACCAGCACGACCAGCTCGACCAGATCGACCAGCACGACCAGATCGACCAGCACGACCAGATCGACTAGCACGACCAGATCGACCAGATTGACCAGCACGGCCAGTAGGGTCAGCTCGGCGAGCGCTACCGGCACGGCCAGCCCCGACGCATTGGCCAGCCTGGCAAGGGCGGCCACCCGGCCGGCCGCATCGTTCAATCCGGCGAAAGCGCAGTGACGGCGGGGCGCTTGGCCTGCGGCGCCAACAGCCAGTGTTTGACGGCGCGGCGGATTCGGAAAGTATGGCGCTCGAACGCCAGGTAGAACACATAGGCGAAGGCGGTCAGGGCCAGCAGGATGGCGCCATATACCAGGTAGTCGGTCGCTGCGTAGGGGTTGAGCTGCTGGCGCCCGATCGTAGTGCGGCCGATGTGGATTGCCAGGTAGATCAGCGGCAGGTGGGTCACGTACAGCGTGAACGAGAACTCCGAAAAAAACGTCGCTATCCCGTTGATGCGCACGAAGCGCGGTGACGACGACGGATCGACCGGCTGATGCAGCGACGCCAGCAAGAGCAGCAGGGGCACGCTGCAGACCATGTCCTGCACGAAGGACTGCGGCACCAGCTCGTTATTGCTGCCGGTGAGGCGGTAGTAGCTGAACAGCCCCAGGGTCAGGATGCCCAGCACCAGACGCAAGCCGTTCTGGCAATGCAGTTCGATCCGCGAGAACGCGGCGCCCAGCAGCCACAGCATGAAGTACATCGAGATCATGCCCGGCAGCGCGACCACGAGCAGCACGAAGGCGGCCGCGCAGGCGGCGCGCCGGAAGTGCCCATGGCCGAACAGCGCCAGCGCCAGCAAGGGGAACTGGACGTAATACCAGGTCTCGTAGGCCAGGCTCCACAAGGCATAATTGCCGCCGAAATTCGGGACCAGGATGGTTTGCAGGCCGAGCAGGTTGCCGCCAAAGCTCAGCAAGGAATAGTCGTTCGACGGCGACAGGTCAACGGTGCCCGGCTGCGCGGCGCCGATGGCCAGTCCGATCAGCAGGATGAGCACCATGGTCGGCAGCAGCACGGTCCACAAGCGGGTGGCACGGTCGATCGCATAGTTGGCCAGCGCGTGCGGCTGGTGCAGGCGGTCGAGCAGGCTGCCCCCGACCAGCCAGCCGCTGATCAGGAAGAACACGACCACGGCCTGGTGGGCGAAGCCGGTCACGAAGGCGAAGGCCTGGTAGGCGAGCGTCGGGTCCTGCAGCGCGCGCAGGCCGGGATAGATTTCGGAGCGCAAGTGGCCGGCCGCGACCTCGAGCGCAGCAACGCCGCGCAGCAGCGCCAGCGCCAGCGATTGCAGCGGGTGGTCGCGCAGGCTCGATTGCGCCCGGCAGCGCAGCGTGGGAAGGGACATCGAAGGCATCGTGAACTCCTTTCTAGCATCGGGACATCAGCTGCGGGCATCCCAATCGTCCCAGGGATAGGGACGGCTGTTGCCCGACAGCGCCAGGGCGAGCCGGATCATCCAGTAACCGACATGCGCCGACTGCATCAGCCAGGCGGCCACCACGAACACCGGCAGCGGCCACCAGAGGGCGGGCATCAGGCGCGCGCGCCGCAGCTCGTCGCCAGCGGCCGCACCTGCCATGCTGGCGAAGCCGCCCAGCAACCAGCCACCGGCCGCTTCGGCGGCGCTGTGCTCGCCGGACGCCACCAGCAGCGCCGCCAGCGCCGCCGCCAGCAGCAGGACGCCGGCCAGCGCCAGCCTGGCGGCGACGCGGCTTGTGCGCGCCAGCATGACCCAGGCCGCGAACGGATACAGTCCGGCGACTACGGCCGCATGACCACTGAGCGCCTGGAACGCGAACAGGCCGGGGCCGGTTCCCCAGCCGAGATGGGCGACCTTGGTCGCGCCGACCAGCGCCACCGCCGCGGCGAAACAGCTGGCCCAGCGCAGGGCGGTGCGCCGCGCGCCTGCCGCCAGCAGCCACGCGGCCAGCGCCGCGCCCAGCGGCAGCGCGATCTCGAGGTCGCCCAGGTGCAGGACGCGCGTCATCGCCGCAGGCCTGCGAACCTCTCCCGGCCGGCAAGCGTCGGGCCGAGCTTGCGTGGCAGGCGTGCGCCGCATGGCTCGCCGTTGCATGCTTCGCCGTCGCATGCTTCTCCATCGCATGCTTCGCCATCGCAGGCTTCGCCATGGGGCCTACTCGCGCCTTGCCTATGCCCGCTGAGCCTCGGCGCGAACTTCGCTTCAGGAAACGGCATGGGCTTTCAGCGCACGATGGCGGCCAGCGTGCGCGCGATGATCTGCAGGTCGATCCAGAACGTGCGCTCCCTGACATAGCGGACGTAATAGTCGAGCTTGGCGGGCACGACCGTATCGATATAGGCGCGCTCCGGGTCGCCCGCGCGCGCCAGCACCATGTTCTCGTCCTTGTAGTGGATCGACGCCCAGTCGGTGATGCCCGGCGCCACCGACAGGACGATGCGGCGTAGTGGCTCCGGGTAGCAGGCGACGTAGCGCGGCACTTCGGGGCGCGGACCCACCAGGCTCATGTCGCCGACGACGACATTGACCAGTTGCGGCAGTTCGTCGAGCTTGTAGCGGCGCAGCAGGATACCGGCGGGCGTGATGCGCACGTCGGCGCCGACCGTGAGCTCGGCGCCGGTATCCGGCCGCGCATGCATGGTGCGGAACTTGAGGATCGTAAACAGCCGGCCGCCACGGCCCACCCGCTGCTGGCGGTACAGCGCCGGCCCAGGCGTGTCCCAGGTGATCCACGCCGCGATCACCAGCAGCAATGGCAGCAGCAGGGCCAGCCCCGCCAGCGCCGCCACCAGGTCGAAGGCGCGCTTGCTCATGACAGCATCTCGCGCAGCGCCCCGATCACCCGGTCCTGGTCGGCATTCGACATGCGGGTGTACAGGGGCAGGGTGAGCATTGACTGGTAGGCCGCCTCGGCGACCGGGAAGTCGGCGGCATGTAGATTGCAGTTCGCGCGCCAGTAGGGCTGGCGGTGCAGCGGGATGAAGTGCACGCTGGTGCCAATGCCGCGTTCGGCCAGGCGGGCGATCAGCGCGTCGCGCCGCACGGCCGTTGCCCCGGGCGCGAGGCGCACCACGTACAGGTGCCAGGCATGCTCGGAAGCGGAGCCGGGGACCGGGCGTGGCGGCAGAATCAGCGGCAGTTCGCGCAAGGCCTCGTCGTAGCGCCGCGCCAGTTCGGTGCGGCGCAGCTGGAAGCGGTCGATCTTGCGCAACTGCTCGATGCCCATCGCCGACGCGATATCGGTGAGGTTGTACTTGAACCCGGCCGCGACCACCTCGTAGTACCACGACGGCGTGCGCGACACGTAGCGGTCGAAGGCGTCTCGGCTGATCCCGTGCAGGCGCATGCAGCGGATGCGCTCGGCCAGCGCCGCGTCGCGCGTGACGACCATGCCGCCTTCGCCGGTCGTCATGGTCTTGTTGGCGTAGAAGCTGAACACGGTGGCGTCGCTGTCGAGGGTGCCGACCAGGCGTCCCAGGTGGCGGGCCGGGAATGCGTGGGCGGCGTCTTCGATCATCCGCAGGCCGTGGCGCCCGGCAAGCAGGGCAAGCGCGTCCATGTCGCAGGCCATGCCGGCGTAGTGGACGGGCATGATGGCGCGCGTGCGCGTGGTAAGCGCTGCTTCGGCCGCCCGTGGATCGAGGTTGAGCGTGTGCGGGTCGACGTCCACCGGCACCGGCTGCGCGCCCAGGTAGCGCACCACCTCGGCGGTCGCGGTGAAGGTCAGCGTCGGGACGATCACCTCGTCGCCGGGAGCGATGCCTGCCGCTTCGAGGGCCAGGTGCAGGCCGGCGGTCGCCGAGTTGACGGCGACCGCCTCGACCGCGCCGCCCAGGTAGTCGCGGAAGGCCGCCTCGAACTGGCGCGTGGCGGGTCCGGTCGTGACCCAGCCCGAGCGCAGGCAGGCGACGACGGCGCGGATTTCTTCTTCGCCGATGTCGGGCAGGGCGAACGGCAGGAAGCCGTCATTGGTCGCGGTGAGCGCGGCAGCGGCGGCGATCGTGGCGGGCAGCGGTTGGTCAGGCATGGCGGGTCTCCTGTGCAAGGACGGCGAGGAAGCGGCGCGCCAGGACCGGGTAGCTCAGGTGGTCCAGCACGTGGCGGCGGCCGCGTTCGCCCAGCGCGCGGCGCGCGTCGGGATCGAGGGCCAGCAGGAGCGCAAGGCCCTCGGCCAGGGCTTGCGGATCGTCGGGGGCGACGCTGGCGCCGCAGCCGGTCTCCAGCACCGGGTCGTTGCCGGCGTCGACCGCATGGAGCACCGGGCAGCCCGCCATCATGTAGTCGAGCAGCTTGTTGGGAGCGATGCCGAAGCGGTACAAGGGTTGGCGGCGCCAGCCCAGGAAGGCGATGTCGACACGGTGCAGCAAGGCGGGAATGTACTGCTTGGCGACCGGGTCGGCGAAATGGACATGGCGCAGGCCCAGCGCGCTGGCATAGCGGCGCAGGTTGTCTTTCTCGGGGCCGGCGCCCACCAGCACGAACGCCACCTCGCGCGCCCGCATCAGGTGCGCGGCGTCGAGCAGGGTGTCGAGGGCGTTGGCCAGGCCGTGGCTGCCGGTGTAGCCGACGACCGTCTTGCCTGCGGCGTGCAGCTCGGCCAGCAGCGCGTCGAGCGCCGCCGGCAGGGAGGGCTGTGCGCCGTCGGTCGGCGCCGAACCGCAAGGCGATGGCGGCGATGCCGCGCGCAGCGCCAGCGCTTGCCCGTGGCCGGCAAGCGCGTCGGGGCTGGCAGCGGGGACGATCCATTCGGCGGGGTCGGCGCCGTTGGGGATCAGGTGCAGCTTGTGCGGCGCCATGCCGCGCGCCTCGAGGTGGCCGCGTACCTTGGGCAGGATCGAGACGATCGCATCGGCATGGCGGCAGGCGTGGTTCTCGGCCGCCTGCAGCAGCATGATGAACGGGTGGCGGCGCGAATGCCTACCCAGTTCGACGGGGGACAGCGGCCACAGGTCGTGGACCTCGTGCACCAGCCGCGCCCCGGCCAGGCGCGCCACGCGCTGGGCCGGCCAGATGTCGAGCGGATAGGTGCTGGACGCGATCACGGCATGGGGGGCGATGGTGTACGCCAGCCGCGGCGCCTCGCGCCACAGGCGCGTCACGAAGGCCAGCATATTGCGCACCCGGCCGCCGCCATTGCCGGCATACGCCGGGGTGCGCAGCCATGTGTAGTGGATGCCGTCGATGGTTTCGTCCAGCCGGCTGCGGCCGTCGAGCCGGGGCGCCTGCCGGCGCAGGTGCGAGTGCGAGGCGGCCACGATGTGCACCCGGTGCCCGAGCCGCACCCACTCGCGCGCCAGGTAGTAGGGACGGTATTCCATGCCGTGGTGGAGCGAACCGGCGTAATGGTTGACGAGGAGGATGTTCATGCAGTGTCCCGGATGACCGCCGGATGCGTCAGATGCGCCATGCCATCTCCTCGACCAGGCGCCGCCAGTTGCAGCGGGTGCTCTCGATCCAGTTGGTTTCCCACTGCACTGGATGGGTGAGCATGCAGATGCGCTCGTAGCGGCCGAGGGCGGCGAACGGCGACATCGGCAGGTAGTAGGTCGGATGCTTGCGGTCGGTGATATACAGGTCGAAGCCGCGCAGCAGCTCGGCGTCGTAGGATTCGCATTCGATGCCGCAGCGGGTGCGCAGGGCGCGGTCGCGCAGCAGTTCGTGGTTGATCACGTTCAGGCGCCGGTTGGCGAAGTCGCCGTGGCTGGCCACGGTGGCCAGCGGGGCACCCAGGCGTGCGGCGATCTGGGCGATATTGCGCGCGAACAGCTCGCGGATCTCGGGGAAACGCAGGCGCAGCTCTTCGCCCTTGCGGATACGGTGGCGTTTGGCGAAGTCGGCGGCCTCTTCATAGTGGTAGCTCGCCTCGCTGCCGGCGGCTTCGATCTCGCGCATGAAGCCATAGTCCAGGGTACACAGGCGGAAGTAATAGCTGGCGCGCACGCCATGGCGGCTCTCGAGCGCGAACATCTTGCGCGCGGTGCGCAGGTCGCTGTCGATGTCGTGGCGGTGCACCAGCGTCTTGCGCGCTGGCGCCGCGCGGTGCAGGTCGCGAAAGAAGCTGCGTACCGAGACCTGGGCGTAACCGGCGTCGTTCGCCGCGCGCAGCAGCGCCTCGTATTCGCCGAGGCGGCTGGGCATCAGGTAGTCGGCGTAGACCCGGTTCAGGAGCGTGTTCATTGCAGCGAGTAGCGTGCCCGGTAGGGTTGGAAGCCGAGGATGGTCTTGAACGCGCGCATGCCGGGCTGGGCGCCGAAGAAGGTGTCGTACATGATGTAGCGCACCTGCTTTTCGTCGATCAGGCGACCCACCGCCTCGACCAGCAGCAGGTGCATGATGCCGTCGTTGTTACGCAGCCCCAGCATTTGCGAGAAGGCGGCGAAATTGCCATAGACGCCGAGCGTGGCATAGGCGACCAGCTTGCCGGTCGGATCGAGGATGCCGTGGTAGCGAAAATGCGGCAAGGCGTCGAACGCCTCGCGCCGGCATGTGTATTTCTCGTCCATCGGCCGACCCTGGCGCACGTCGAGCGAGGTATTGATGGCGTGGATGTCGTCGATATACGCGTTGCGGTCGATGTCGACGAAGCGGTAGCCGCGGCTGCGCGCGCGCCTGGCATGGTGGCCGCCGTGGTTCCTGGCCTTGATCTGCTCGAGATAGGCGTCGCGGTCGGCGAAGCGCGACAGGTCGATCAGCGCGGCCCCGATGGTCTTGGCGCGAACGATGCGAAAGCGCGGATGCGGGCGGGTAAACGCGCGGTAGGTCTGGCGGATATCGTGCGGGTCGATATACTCGTGAAAGCACAGCTTTGCCACCGGCAAATTGATCACTTGCATTAATTTAAGACAGCGCTGTAAGAACATAGGCTTGCTCCGTAGTCTCTGGTACACGATAGAGTGGATTGCCGGCGTATCCCTTGCATTGGCTTAAACGCGCGCCGTGCACGCCTTCTGATGCGATGGCGCCGCCGATCGCGCGCCGCGCGTCACTGCGTCAGCCGCTGCGCCAGCGGATGACGGCACAAGTCGGCGTAAAAGCGCAGCAGTTTCTGCCCCTCGTTCTTCCAGTTATAGGTCTGCTCCACCGCGCGGCGGCCGTTGGCGCCCATCTGCCTGGCCAGTAGCGGGTCGGCCGCCAGGCGGTCGATGGCGGTGGCGATCGCGGCCGGATCGCGCGGGTCGACGCACAGGCCGCAGCCGCTCGCTTCGACGATGGCGCGCCAGCGCGGAAAGTCGGAGGCGATCACGGGAATGCCGGCCGCCATGTACTCGAACATCTTGACTGGCAGCGCCTCGCGGTAGCTTGGCGTCGGCAGCAGGGTGACCAGGCCGGCGAACGCATGCCGCATCACCTGGCTGACCCCGGCCCGGTCGAGGTGGCCGAGTGCGCGCACGCGATTCCAGCCGGGCATGGCCGCCACTTCGCGCTCGAGCGCTGCCTCGGCGAAACTGCCGGCGAGGGCGAGATGCGCCGGCGTGCGCAGCAGCGCGCAGGCGCGCACCAGTTCGCGGATGCCGCGAATCGCCGAGATGCTGCCGACGTAGCACACCTGGGTGCGCGCCTCCCAGTCGCCCTCGGGTGCGAATTCCTCGGGCAGCGGAAAGTTTGCGATGGCGGCAGTGCGCGGATTGCAGTGCGCCAGGCGCTCGCCGATGTGGGCCGTCGCGGCCAGCAAGCCATCCAGGCGCGCACAGGCGCGCCGCTCGTAGCGCGCGTACAGCCAGGCCAGCAGGCGCGCTGCCGCGGCCGGCAGGTAAGGCTTGTCGAGCAGCTGGGTGGGCACGTCCTCGTGCGCGTCGAACACCACCCGCATGCCGGCGCGGCGCAGGCGCAGGCCGGCCGGCAGCAGCTCGGGATCGTGCAGCTGGTAGACATCGGCGTCGAGCGCCAACGCGCACGCCGCTACCCGGCGCGTGCCCCACAACATGCGCGCCAGACGCCCGCCGGGCGCGCCGGTGTCGACGATGCGCACGCCGTCGCGCAGCTCGTCGCCGCGGCCGTCGGCCACCACCAGCGTCACCTCATGGCCGTGGCTGGCCAGCGTGCGGCATTGCTTGACGAAGATCCGGGTGTCGTGGCGTGGATGCGCCGAAGTCAGGTGGACGATGCGTGGCATGTTTCCTCTCGTAGGCATAGCGGCTGCAGGCGCCCAGGGTGGCGCTGAGCAGCATGTCGGTGAAATAGTGCGACGACAGCAGCAACAGGACGGTCACGCATGCGCACGCGAACGCCAGCAAGAACAAGGGTCGTTCGCGCGCGGCGAAATACTCGTGGAAGAACATCGGCGTGACCGGCACGACCGCCAGCGCCGCCAGGTACACCATGCCGAACAGGCCCAGGTCGACCCAGGCCGACAGCGCATTGTGCGAATAGTGGCCGGGCTTGTAACTGCCGTAGTCGCCCAGGATCGGGTGGGCGGCAATGGCCTGCAGCGCATGCACGGTCAGTTGCTGGCGCTTGTTGGCCGAGGTCGAGTGGGAAAGATCGAACAGTTCCAGGATCCGGTTCGCCGGCAGGGCGGCGACGATCTGGTCGAAATACAGCCCGATGGCGGCCGCGATGCACACGCCGGCCAGCACCAGATACAGCTTGTGGCGCGAGTAATACAGTTCGATCAGCGGAATGGCCAATACCAGGGCCACGAATTCGCTGCGCGCGGTATTGACGAACAGGGTCGCGGCGCCGAGCGCGTGCAGGCAGAGCCGCAGCGGCATGCGGCGCGTGAAGGTGGCCACCGCCAGGTAAGTAAACAAGTAGGAGCGCGAAAAACCCTGGTACGTCGCGAGCGCGCCGGCATCCTTGGCGATGCCGAGCGCGCCGAGATAGAACACACCGTCCACCGAGTACGAGAACACGATGGCCGACATCGCCGCCAGGCTGAGCAAGCCGACAAGACGGAAGGGCCGGCTGTCGAAATCGATGAAGCTGAACTGGATGTAGACCAGCACCATGAACAGCATGGCCAGCAGGTGATAGGTGACGATCGTGCGGTTGGCGCCGCCGGCGGCGTTGACCGCGACCACGCCGATGAAATAGGCGAGAAAGATGCCGTAATGGATATCGACCAGGGTCAGGCGCCGCGGCTCGCGCCGCATGCGCGCCAGGTAGAGCAGGCACATCGGGCCAGCGAAGACCAGCGCCACCGGAGCAAAATAGCCGCCCAGGAAGGCGCCGGTCGTGCCGGTGCCAAGCAGCGTGTGATAAAAGAAAAACCCCGGGAACAGCATGAAGAAGCAGGCGGTCATCAGCCACTGCCCGCGCCGGGCGCGCGCGGCGCCGCCGGCATGGCAGATCCAGGCGACCTCGAGGCCGGCGTGCTCGCTGCCGGGCGCGCCGCCATGGTCCATGTCGGTCTGCTGCCTCATGCGGCCGCCAGCCGGTTGCGCGAACAATTCCAGGACATGTGCAGGTAGACGAGATAGAGGCAGGAATAGCCGATCACATAGCACAGCACGTTCTGCTGGATGCTGCCCGGCAGCAGGAAGGCGCCCAGCGTGGTGGCGAACAGCGTCGCTTGCCACACGAGGTCGGCCTTCTGGCGCCCGGCCACGAAGAATACGTAGCTCAAGGGGCTCGCGATAAAGTTCAGCAGGAATAGCGGCGCCATCAGCTGGGCCAGCTCGCCGGCCTCGCGCCACGCAGCGCCGAACACGGCGCCGAACAGCGCCGGCGCGAACAGCACCAGCAGCAGCGCCGGGCCGATCCCCATCACCAGCAGTGCCTTGAAGGTATGTCGGTAACTGCGGCTGCAATGGCCGTGGGCGCGGAATTCCAGCACAGATTCGCGCTTGAAGACCTCGAGTACCGAGGCCGCCAGCAGCGACACCGGGGCCGACAGCACGCGCTGAGTCAGCGCATACAGGCCGGCCGCCAGCGCGCCATGGCGCATGCCGATCAGGAATAGCGGTAGCTGGCTGACCGCGCCGTTGAGCAGGTTCGACGGCAGCGAATAGCGCCAGAATGCCTGATGGCGCACCAGGTAAGCGCGCTGCGCGGCGTCCGGCAGCCAGCCGATCGGCGCGCGCGGCGGACGCAGCAGGTGGCGCGCGACCAGGACGCCGGCCACCAGGCCGCACAGGTGGCCGGCGATCAGGCCGGAGCCGCCGAGGCTGGAGCCGCCGAGGCCGGAGCCGCCAAGGCTGGAGCCGCCGAGGCCGGAGCTACCGAGGCCGGCGGACAGTAGGGCGAGCTGGGTCAGCACGATGGTGGCCGACGTGACGACCTTGGCGCGGGCCGCCTTCCCGAAGTCGTTGTGCGAGGTGGCATAGGCGAACATGGTCTGCATCCAGGCCGTCAGCCAGGCGCCGGCCCCGATGGTGAGCAGGGCGGCCCAGGGCAGGTGCAGCGCCGGCGCGAAGCCGGCCAGGCGCGCACCGATCGCCAGGACGGTGAGCAGCAGGGCAGTGGCGCTGGCGCTGTAGAACACCACCCGGAAGCAGGTGCGCTGGTGCTGCGTCTCGTGGTCGAGGATCATCGCCGCCTCCATGCGCAGCGTGGCGCCGATCGCGGTCAGCGCGATCACGCCGAGCCAGACGCTGTAGGCGCCCAGCTCTTGTGGCGTGCACATGCGCGTCAGCAGTGGCGCCGCCAGCAGCGGCAAGGCCTGCGCGCCCAGCGCGCCACCGAGCACGGTGGCGACGTGGCGCCAGAATGGCGGCAGTCGCTTCATTGGGTAGTGGCGCTGGTGGTCGATTCGGCTGTCGTCGGCACGGGCGTGATCGGTATGTCGGCGGCGACAGCGGACGAGGCCGTGGCGCCATCGATGGGCTGCAAGTGCTGTGCGTGCTGCACCGTGTGCATGGATTGGACGGGCTGTGTGGAGCGCGCGCCGCTGCCGCTTTCCGCCGAAGCGGCGACTGCAGTCGCTGCCCGGACGCCGTTGGAAAGCGCTGGCGCCGGCTGCGCTGGCGCCAGCGCTGCCATTGCGGTCCTGGCCGGCGCATCCGCCGGACGGCAGGCCGCGATCAGCGCCTGCGCCACCCGCTGCGCGCTGGCGCGCTCCAGGTACGGGCCCATCGGCAGACTGAGCACGCGCCGGGCCAGGCCTTCGGCGACCGGACAGGACTGGGCGGGCGCCAGGTGGGCATAGGCGGGTTGGTGGTGGATCGGGATCGGATAATGGACGGCGGTCGGAATACCGGCCGCCGCCAGCTCGGCCCGCACGCGTTCGCGCTCGTCCACCAGCACCGTGTACTGGGCGTGGACGCTGGTGCGGTCGCGCCGCACGGCAAGCGTGGGCACCTGGTGGATCAGCAGGGCGTCGTAATAGTCGGCGGCGCGCCGGCGCTGCTCGAGTTCCCAGCCGAAGCGTTCCAGCTTGGCCAGCACCACGGCGCACTGCAAGGTGTCCATCCGGCCGCCGACGCCGAGCCGGGTATGCACGTAGCGCTGCGACTGGCCGTGTATGCGGATTTCGCGCATCGACTGCGCCAGGGCGGCGTCGTCGGTGAACAGGGCGCCGCCGTCGCCATAGCAGGCGAGTGGCTTGCTGGGGAAAAAGCTGGTGATGCCCACCGTCGACAGGGCGCAGCTCTGGCGTCCGCGATAGGTGGCGCCGAAACTCTGTGCGCCATCCTCGACGACGGCGATGCCGTGGCGATCGGCGAGGGCGTTGATCGGGTCCATGTCGGCTGGCTGCCCGTACAGCGACACCGGGATGATGGCGCGGGTGCGCGGCGTGAGGCGCTCGGCCAGCAGCTGCGCATCGAGGTTGCCGGTGGCGGCTTCGACGTCGGCGAACACCGGGGTCGCGCCGGCCAGCAGCACGGCTTCGGCGGCGGCGATGAAGGAGAACGGGCTGGTGATCACCTCGTCGCCGGGCTTGATGCCGAGCGCCATCAGCGAGATCAGGAGCGCCTCGGTGCCGGAGGACACGGTGACGCAGTGACGCGCGCCGGTCCATTCGGCCAGGCGCTCTTCGAGTTCGGCCACCTCGGGCCCCAGGATGTACTGACCGTGGTCGAGCACGGCCTGGATGCGCGCATTGATCAGCTCGCGCGAGGCGAGGTACTGCGATGTCAGGTCGATGAATTCCATGATTATCCTCGCTCGGTGCTGGCGCATGGGCTGGGGCAGCTGGCATTGCTGCAGGCCCCGATGTCGCCGATGTCGCCGATGCCGCCGCTGTCATTGGCGTTGTCCTTGCCATTAGCGCTGCCGCTAATGCCCGCGGCAGCGCCACCGCTAGCGCCAATGCCAGTGCCACCGGCAATGGCGCCGCCGACGCCACCGACACCAACACCGCCAGCGCAAGCGCCATCGCTGACGCCACCGCCACCGCCGTTGGCGCTGGCTAATGCCTGTTCGCCGTGTATCGCGACGCTGCCGGCGCCGTCTCGCTGGTCGTGCCAGGCGTGGGGATGCGCCGCCGAGGCGGGGCATGGGGATGCGTCGGCCAGGCTGCACGCGCCATCGTGCAGGACATACGTTTCGTCCGTGTGCGGACAGCGCGCGGCGCCGTTGCCGCTCAGGGGGAGCGCCAGGCGGTCGCCGCTGCGGCTGACCCATCCGATCTGGCGCGCGGGAACGCCGGCCACCAGGGCATGCGGCCGGACGTCGCGGTTCACCACTGCGCCGGCGGCGACGAAGGCGTGCGCGCCGACCGTGACGCCGCACACGATGGTGGCGTTGGCCCCGATGGTGGCGCCGCGCCGTACCAGCGTGCGGCGGTACTCGTGCTTGCGCGGCACGGTGGCGCGTGGGTTGTAGACATTCGTAAACACCATGCTGGGGCCGCAGAAGACCTCGTCCTCGAGCGTGACGGCGTCGTAGATCGAAACGTTGTTCTGGATCTTGACCCGGTCGCCGATGTACACGTCGTTGCCGACGAAGACGTTCTGGCCCAGCGAGCAGGCGGCGCCGATGCGGGCGCCGGCGCAGACGTGGGTGAAGTGCCAGACCTGGGTGGCGTCGCCCAGGCGGGCGCCAGGATCGACAATGGCGCTGGGATGAATGGTCGCGCTCATGGTCAATACTCCAGTGGCAGGGCGACGCGGCGGCCGTCGCGCGCCGAGCGGTAGGCGGCGACCAGGGTCTCGAGCGACTTCAGGCCCTCGCGCCCGTCGGTCTCGGGTTCGGCTTCGCCGCGCAGGACCTTGATGACGTTGTCGTAGTACAGCGGATGGCCGAAACCGTACACCGAGGTGGTGTGGTAGCTGGCCTCGGACACCAGTGCGTCGTCGGGGTCGGGTTCGGCGAATTCCCAGTGCTGGACCTCGTTGACCGCGACCCCGCCGATGCGCGCGCTGCCGCGCTCGCCCAGGATGGTGATCGAGCCCTCGAGGTTGCGCGGCCAGGTCAGCATCGTCACGTTCATCGAGCCCAGTGCGCCGTTACGCCAGCGCAGGCTCATCACGCCGGTGTCCTCGACCTCGATGTCGCGCGCCAGGGTGGCGGTATAGGCCTGCAGGCTCTCGATCGGGCCGACGATCCATTCCAGCAGGTCGACGTAGTGGCTGGCCTGGTTCATGAAGGCGCCGCCGTCGAACTCCCAGGTGCCGCGCCAGCTGGCGCTGCGGTAGTACTCCTGGGGCCGGGACCAGAATACATTGAGGTTGACCATATAGATGCGGCCGAAGCGCTTTTTTTCGACGGCGCGCTTGAGTAGCTGGAGGGTGGCGTTGCGGCGGTTCTGCTTGACCACGAACAGACGCACGCCGGCGGCGTCGGCGGCGGCCACCATGCGCTTGCCATCCTCCCAGCGCGTGGCCATCGGTTTTTCGGTGATCACGTGGCGCCCGGCCTGGGCGATGGCGATCGCCTGGCCCGGGTGCAGGCCGGACGGGGTCGCGAGCACGAAGGCGTCGGCGTCGACCTCGGCCAACATCCGCTCGAGGCTGGCGTAGGGGCGGGCGCCGCTGGCGCCGGCCGCCTCTTCGCAAGCGCGCGGGTCGATGTCGCACACGCCAAGCAGTTCGCAGCGCCCGGCGTGGGCGCGGATGGCGTCCATGTGGTTGCGCGCGATGCGGCCGCAGCCCACCAGGGCGAAGCGGATCTTGCGGTCGAGGATGGCAGGGGGGTAGTGGCGCATGGAAGCTCCGGCAATGGGCGGGTCAGGCCTGGACGACGTTCGGGAGGCGGTTCGGGTACACGCCGCGGGTGTCGACGATCAGGTTGGCATACTGGCGCACCAGGTCGTAGTCGAAGGCGCTGTGGCCGGTCGCCAGCAGCACCACGTCGTAGGAGGCAACCGACGAGGGCGTGAGTTCGACGCTCGACAATTCGAAGCGGTGCTCGCGCATGCGCGGGAAGACCGGCACATGCGGATCGGAATAGTCGACCGCGGCGCCGCGCGCGCGCAGCAGCTCCATCAGCGCGACCGACGGCGATTCGCGCATGTCCTCGACATCTTTCTTGTAGGCGATGCCAAGCACGAGTACGCGGCTGCCCATCACCGCGCGGCCACGCTGGTTGAGGGCGTCGGCCAGCTTGCCGATCACCCAGGCCGGCATATCGCTGTTGATCTCTCCGGCCAGCTCGATGAAGCGGGTATGCAGGCCGTACTGGCGTGCTTTCCAGGTGAGATAGAAAGGATCGATCGGGATGCAGTGGCCGCCCAGGCCGGGGCCGGGATAGTAGGGCGTGAAGCCGAACGGCTTGGTGGCGGCGGCGCGGATCACCTCATGGATGTCGATCCCCATGCGGTCGGCGATGATCTTCATTTCGTTGACCAGGCCGATATTGACGGCGCGGTGGATGTTCTCGAGCAGCTTGGTCAGTTCGGCGGCGCGGGTCGAGCTGACCGGGACCACGGTGTCGATCGCGGCGCGGTACAGCGCCAGGCCGGCCTGCAGGCAGGCGTCGGTGGAGCCGCCGCACACCTTGGGAATGGTGCGGGTGTTGAAATGGGGATTGCCCGGGTCTTCGCGCTCGGGCGAGAACACGAGGAACACGTCCCGGCCGACGCGCAGGCCGCATGACTCCAGGCGCGGCCGCAGTTCTTCCTCGGTGGTGCCGGGATAGGTGGTGCTCTCGAGCGACAGCAACTGGCCGGGGCGCATGTGCGGAAGCAGCGACTCCACGGTGCCGATCACGAACGACAGGTCGGGTTCGCGGTAGGCGGTCAGCGGGGTCGGCACGCAGATGATCAGCGCATCGGCTTCGGCAGCGCGCGAGAAATCGGTGCTGGCCGCGAAACCGGCTTCACGCGCAGCCTCGACCTGTGGTGCGCCGATGTGCGCGATATAGCTGGCGCCGCGGTTCAGGCGCGCTACCTTGTCGGCATCGACGTCGATGCCCAGCACGCGAAAGCCCTCTGCCGCATAGCGCAGGGCGAGCGGCAGGCCGACATAGCCGAGGCCGATGATGCCGATTACGGCCTGGCGCTCGCGCAGTCGCGCCTGCAGCTGCTCCAGGTGAACTGATTGATTCTCGTCTCGCATGGTTTTCCTCGACAGTGGCAATGGTGTTGGCAACGGTGGCCCGGTAGATGACGCGCTGGCGGCGTGGGCCGGGGGATGCGGTGGCCATCCCTAGATGCGGAACGGCACGAATTTGCGGATCAGGCCCACGCGTTCGGGCTCGGCCTGCGGCGCCGCTGGCGGCAGCGCGACCGGCGCGGACGGCAGGTATTCGGAAACGATCGCCTTGACCATGGATTCGATCGGCCCGCGCTCGTGGGTGTCGCACGCCATCATCAGGCAGGTGATGCAGGTCTCGAGCACGTTCGGACGCAGGGCGCTTTCTTTCATGCGCATGATGCGCGGATGCTCGCTGGGGAACACGGTGCCGTCGGTGAGCAGTTCCTCGTGCAGCTTCTCGCCGGGGAACAGGCCGACGAACTGGACCTCGATGTCGCCGCGCGGCTGCTGCGGACATCGCTCGGTGAGGCCGTGCATGGCGATCATGGTGCGCGCCAGGTCGACGATGCGCACCGGCTCGCCCATGTCGAGGACGAACACGTCGCCCCCCTTGGCCATGGCGCCGGCCTGGATCACGAGCTGTGCCGCCTCGGGAATGAGCATGAAGTAGCGCGACACTTCGGGGTGGGTGATCGTGACCGGGCCGCCGCGCGCGATCTGGCGCTGGAACAGCGGGATTACCGAGCCCGACGAGCCGAGCACGTTGCCGAAGCGGACCATGCAGAAGGTGGTGCCGCCGCCGTTGTCGGCGCCGCGCTTGCCGGCGCCGCGCTTGCCGGCGCCGGCGCGCGTGGCAGCCGCCTGGAAGATCAGCTCGGCGATGCGCTTGCTGGCGCCCATGATGTTCGTCGGCCGCACCGCCTTGTCGCTCGAGATCAGCACGCAGGTCTGGACCCCGTGGCGGGCCGCGCCGGCGGCGATGATCTGCGCGCCCAGCACATTGTTGCGCAGGCCTTCGACGATATTGTCCTCGACCAGCGGCACATGCTTGTAGGCCGCTGCGTGGTAGATGGTGTCGATCGCGCTGCCGGCCAGCACCCGTTCGACCAGGTCGGCGTTGCAGACCGAACCCAGGTGCGCGTGGATCGACAGAGCGGGAAAGCGCGCCGCGAGCTCCTGGCGGATGGTGTAGAGCGCGTATTCGGAATGGTCGACCAGGTGCAGGCGCGCCGGGCTCAGGGTGGCGATCTGGCGGCACAGCTCGCCACCGATCGAGCCGCCGGCGCCGGTCACCAGCACGGCCTTGCCGCGCACGCAGCGCGCGAACAGGTCGAGGCGCGGCGGCACCGGCGGGCGTCCCAGCAGATCTTCGAACTTGATGTCGCGGATCGCATCGCGCATGCGGGCCGGGTCGGGGGCCTTGTCGTCGGCCAGGTCGACCAGGCGGGTAAGGATGCGGGTGGGTACGCCGGCCTGGCCCAGGCGCTGCATCAGTTCGCGCAGGCGTTCGGGCGCCGCCGTCGGCATGGCGATGACGATGGTGCGGATGCCGAGCGTTGCGGCGAGCCCGACCAGGCGCGAGGTGTGGAACACGCGCAGGCCGGCGACGGTGCGCTCGTTCAGGGCGCGCTTGTCGTCGAAGAAGCATAGCGGACGGTAGTCGTCGCCGTCGCGCATGGCCTGGGCCAGCCTGGCCCCGGCCTCGCCGGCGCCGTAGATGGCCACCGGGAGGGCGTTGGCGGCGCTCGGACGGCGCGTGCTGCGCAGCAGCTTGCGCACGCCGATGCGCGAGACCACGACATAGGAAAAGGCGATGAACCAGTAAATGGTGAGTGCGCTGCGCGGGAAGCGCGCCACATTCAATAGCAGCAGCGTCAGGTAGGCGCACATGACCGCGATGGCCAGCGCCAATCCCGTCAGTGTGAGCAGGCGGTGATCGATGAAGCGGATCACGGCCCGGTATAGATCGGATAGCCAGAATGAGCCGATCGTCAGCACGGCGACCAGAAAATACGAACTCGGCTCGAATTGTTTTGCTAATTGCAAATCGCCACCACGCAATATCATTGCGATTAAAAAACATATTGGAAGCGCGATCAAATCCACCGCAATGGCCAGGCCAACCTTGGTCGTGCGATGCATCGATACAATCCTGGCGCAAAGCTGGCTGGATAAGCGGTAGCGGTGAATGGACATGGCAATCGGCTTCTCGTGGAAAGAGAACGACGTACTGCTGTGACGAAACAGGTGGATCAGGGCATGGCTGATCTGTTGGCGCAAAAAAAAAGCGCCGCACGGAACGCGTAGACCCTGAACGCCAAGAAAAAGGCGCCTGGGCCATATTGTTTTTTATTTACAGGTTTATTATCTGGCTCCGATTGAATGAATGGCTTGAGGTCACTCAACAGCGTTCCGGGATATAAAGCAGGCGTCTTTGGATTGAAATCCAGAAGTGAAAATAAGAAATGGTTCGGAGAATGATTTCTGAAAGTTTATTTATTTAATGCAGGGATTTAAATGGCAGGCGGGACCCGCGCCAGGTGGCGCCGGTGGAGATAAACGGTGGGAGAATGCGGCTGGTCGCGGCGGCCCGGCAGGCCGCCGCCGACAGAATGACGATGGAAGGAAAGTTCAAGCCGCCGGGCGTCCCGGACGCGGCTGCGGCGCCATCGGCGGCACCGCGATCTGTTCGTTCAGGCGCAGGAACTTGAAGCCGGCCAGTTGTTGTCCCGGCTTGCCTTCGCGTGCGGCGCGCTGCTGGCGTTCCAGCGTGCGCGCGATGTAGGCGTCGAAACTCTCCTCGCGCACCTGGGGCGCAGACGAATGCAGGAAGCGGCGCTCGCCGTCCGGCCCCAGCACCACCAGGCCCACGTGCGAGGCCCAGTATTCGCCGTCGCGGGTCGAGATCACATTGACGAAGTCGCCCTCTTGCAGCTGGCTGGCGATCGCCGCCACCTGTTCCTTGGGCACATAGGCCTGGCGACTGGTCTCGACCGGGATGTCGCGCACGGTGGCGTGGCGTGTACGCAGGAAGCGCGCGCGGTCGACGCGCATGGCGTAGGCCGGGCCGCCGGCGCCGGCCAGCTCGGCGCTGATGTCGGTCACCAGCCAGCGGTTGGCCACGTTCCAGTCCATCTCGGTGTAGTGGTTGCGGCTGGCCACGCCGATCACGCCGTCGCGGTAGCGGATCCGCTGCAGCATCCAGAAGAATTCCTCCCACGAGTTCGACAGCGCCATCGCATACGTGTGCTCGGCGAACACCACGCAGTCGCTCTGCTCGAGGCTGAACAGCGGCAGGCTGTCGTGGATCTCGTAGGGGAATTCGCCCAGCAGGTTCAGCGAGTAGGGCTGGCCGATGTTCTGGCGCCCGATCGCGGCGATGCGCCGGCGCAGGTCGGGCTGGGCGCCCTGCATGTGCGTGATGTACTGGCCAGCCTCGAACGGCGTCATGCGGTAGAGCGGCTTTTGCAGCAGCACGGCCAGGGGCGTCGGCGGGGGCGGGGCGCCGGGGATGGCCGGCGTGGTGGCGGGCGGTGTGGCGCAGCCGCCGAGGACGGCGGTAGCGAGCAGCAGGCAGGCAAGGCGCATGGCGTTCGTCAAGTGTGTGGGAAAAACACCAAGCTAATCTGGTGCGCGCCGCTTGGGTAATGAAATTTCTTCATCCAGCCATAACCTGCGCCCGGGGCCGGACATGACATTCCTTCAAGTTATATGGAAGCGATTACAAGTGATTATTCACCGCCGCGATGAATCATGAATACTCCGATCATGGCAGAAAGCATATCTGCTTCAAGCAATAACTATAACCCCAGGAGAGAGAAGATGTTCAAGCGCAAGCCGCTCGCGGCAGCCGTATCGATGGCGCTCTGGAGCCTGGCCGCCCTGCCGGCCATGGCCCAGGAGGCCGCCCCGGAAGTGCCTGTCCAGACCGTCGAAGTGACCGGCATCCGCGCCTCGCTGGCGCGCTCGCTGGCGGTCAAGAAGGACGCCTCGGCCAACGTCGAAGTGATCACGGCCGAAGACGTGGGCAAGATGCCGGACAAGAACCTGGCCGATTCGCTGCAGCGCCTGGCCGGCGTCTCGGTGCGCACCTACTACGACGAGGCGGAAAAGGTCTCGATGCGCGGCACCAACCCGGACATGTCGCTGATCATCTTCAATGGCCACGCCGTCAGCGGCGGCGACTGGTATGTCGCCGACCAGGGCTCGAGCTCGCGTTCGACCAGCCTCTCGCTGATGCCCTCGCACGTGCTGCAGCAGGCCGTGGTCTACAAATCGTCGCAGGCGAACATCGTCGACGGCGGCCTGGCCGGCACCATCAATGTCAGCACGCGCAAGCCGCTGGCCGCCAAGGAACGCTTCTCGGGCGTGGTCAGCGTGGGTGCCAGCTATGCCGACCTGCCGGGGCGCTACGCGCCGGACATGAACGGCTCGGTCAACTGGAAGAACGAAGCAGGCACCTTCGGCGTGCTGGCGTCGCTGTTCTCCGAGAAGCGCTTCGTGCGGCGCGATTCGGTCTCGCGCTTCGCCTATGGCACGAATAGCGGCTGGGACCAGATCAACACCGCCACCATGCTCGGCATCACCGATGCATCGCTGGCAGGCACCGGCTACACCGCGGCCGACCTGAACGGCGTGCGCCTGCCCGGTTCGATGAGCTCGGAGTTCGTGGAATCGGTGCGCGACCGCAAGGGCGGCATGCTGTCGCTGCAGTTCAAGCCGAACCGCGACCTGGACGTGACGATGACCGGTTTCCATTCGAAAATGGAAGCCGACAACCATGGCCGCCTGAACTCGAGCGCCATCTACTCCATGCTGCTCGGTAAGAATTCGCCGCTGGGCGCGACCACCGCCGCCGCGGCCAACACCAACTCGAACGGGCAGCGCGTGTATGCGCAGATCCGCAATCCCGTCATCGTCGACGAGACCACGGTCTACGGCCACCCGCTGAAGGTGCTGAAGGCGGCCGACATCGTGTTCCCCGACGGGACCACACCGCAATACATCGGCAACTCGGAAGGATTCTTCCGTGACGGCGCCGAGGCCACCAGTTCCTTCCTCGACCTGGATGCCAAATACCGCGTCAACGACGACCTGACCGTCAAGACCCTGCTGTCGACCACGCGCGGCGTCGGCTCGACCGAACTAGACCAGGGCCTGACGCTGGCGCGCTATGGCACCGGCATCTCTTATGCGCTGGGCAATCTGCATGACGCACCGTATGTGCAGTACCAGGGCGCCGGCGCGAACCAGCCGGGCCTGAACGCCGACGGCAGCGGCTACACCATCGTCGACCGCGCCGCTTCCGGCATCCGCACCGTGGACAAGGAGTGGAGCGCGCAGTTCGACGCCGAATACAAACTCAATCGCGGCTGGGTCCAGTCGCTCGAGAGCGGCGTGCGCTTCGCCGACCACGAACGCACCAGCGGTCGCCGCGGTCCGGCGTTTCGCAGCGGGATCGCGGTCGATCCGAATACCGGCAAGGTCACGTCGAATACGCCGACGCCGACGACCGGCTGGCAGCCGTATCCGGGCGACTTCGGTTCCGGCCTGGGCGGCAGCGGCTGGGACAACTCCGGCTTTACGTACACCCGCGACGCGACCATCGAGTACATCGCCAACAACACCAAGGTCACCAGTCCCGAATGGGAACGCCGTGTCAGTTCCGAGATCGACATGAAGGAGCGCCAGAGCGCGGCCTATGTGATGGCCAACCTGGAAGGCGAGCGCTGGTCGGGCAATGTCGGCGTGCGTTTCACGCGCACCGAGATCAAGGCCAATATCGCCACCCCGATTCCCGCCGGCGCCTGCCAGCGTGTGGAGCCGGGCCAGCCGGCCGTGACCTGCGCCGCCTATCCTGGCGCAATCACCACCGCGGGCGACGCCACCGCCTACTTCGACGGCATGCCGTTCAATCCGAACGCTGGCATCCTGTACTACAAGACGCCGACCAAGCGCACCTTCGACGACTGGCTGCCAAGCCTGAACCTGCGCTACGACCTGGGCAACGACATGCTCGCGCGCTTCGGCGTGAGCCGCACCATCGGCCGCCAGAACTACAACCTGCTGGGCAGCGGCTTCGGCACCCCGGGCTGCGACGCCAACGGCTGCCGCGTGACCGGCCCGAATCCGGACATGGAACCGCAGACCGCCGACAACCTCGACCTGTCGTGGGCCTGGTACTTCGCACCGCGTTCGATCGTGGCCGTGAGCGTGTTCCACTCGTCGATCGACGGCTATCCCAAGACCGGCGCGGTCGGCAGCGCCACCGTCGACCTGCTCGACCCGCGCGACCAGACAGTCAAGACCTTCTTCATCAACACGGCCTCGCAGCAGGGCGCGAAGATCAACGGCATCGAACTGCAATACGAGCAGCCGTTCGGCAAGACCAACTTCGGCTTCACCTCGAACGTCAGCCGCGCCAAGACCAAGGTCGACGACGGCCGGCCGATGGTCGGGGCGTCCGAATGGACCGGCAACCTGGGCCTGTACTACGAGGACGCCATGCTGTCCGCGCGCCTGGTCGCCAACTACCGCGGTGAATACGTGAACAGCACCACCGCGCCGTCGCCGACCGCCAACAGTCAGGGCCTGTCGGTGATCAACGGCGTGGCGATGCCGACCGCGCCGACCTATGCCGATGCGGTGACCACGCTGGCGTTCTCCGCCAACTACTACCTCACCAAGAACCTGGAGCTCGCGTTCAGTGCGACCAACCTGACCAACGCCAAGCGCGCGCAATACCGTTACAGCGAAGAAGAGCAGCAAAAGCTCGACGTCAGTGGCCGCCAGTACTACCTGAACCTGCGCTACAAGTTCTGATGGCGTGACGCATGCGTCAACCGGGTGAGCTTCGGCTCCCCTTGTTCGAACGGGGAGCTTCGGCTCCCCTTGTTTTTACCCGGCAGTATTGACGCGCGCAGTGTGCGGCACCTAACGGTGGCATCGGCGCGCATTCGCTAAGATACGCCTGTCTGAGTGAGGAACGCGCGATTCGATTCGCAGCATCCGACACCTCAACAGGTTAGCCGGTCGCCTCGAGGACCGGCACCAATGTCAGGGCCCGTGCATGCAGTCGATGCGCGGGTCCGTAACGGAAGCGGAGGTTGCCATGCAAGCTGTCAAGCATCCACCCAAGCACCTGGTGCGCGCCTATCTCGAACGTCGCTCGCGCGACCCGAAACCGCCGCCAGCGCCCGAGGAAATCCGGCGCCAGCTTGGCTGGGCCATGCTGATGCCGGCCGACCTCAAGATCGGGGCCAACCGCTCCTAGCCTGCTTTTTTCGCGTCGACGTCCCGTGCGGACGCGGCGCACAGTCCACCAGAGGAGACATCCATGACCAGCAAGATCGGCAGCAAACACATCGCCCAGCATCGCGGCAAGAAAGAGCGCCTCGAGATCAAGCGCAGCAATATCGCGCGCGAAGCCGTGCGCCAGGCCGAGGCCCGCGCCAAGTACCGCAACCTGGCCAAAGGCCAGTCGCAGCGCGAGCAGGCTGCCGCCGCCTGATCGGCGCGCCAGCAGTACCAGCATCAACCTGCAGCCGCGCGGCCTGCAAGCCCGCCCGATGGCGGGCTTTTTTGCGTCCATGCCTCGTCCATCTGCGCGTTTCGTCCTCGCGCGGCCTGCCGCTTCTCCACCGCCATTCGCCTGATCGCTCGCCATTCGCCGTTCGCCGGCGGCCATTCGCCGAAAACCGCTATCCCTCTCGCCGCGACTCTTGCTATCGTATATCCAGTTCGATAACAACCGGAGCGACACACGATGAATTCCGAAGAAGCCTATCGCTGGCGCAAGCAGGTGCTGTGGGGCCTGCTCCTGATCGTCATCGGCAGCGTGGTGCTGCTCGACCGCCTGCACTATATCGATGCCCAGGACTACTGGCATTACGCGCCGCTGCTGCTGGTGGTGGCCGGCATCAGCCAGACCATCGGCTATCCGAGCCCGAAGGAATTCGGCAACGGACTGTGGACCGTGTTCACCGGCCTGTGGCTGTTCGCCGTGTTCGAGAACGCGTTCGGCCTGACCTTCCGCAACAGCTGGCCGCTGTTCATCCTGATGTGGGGCGTCAAGCTGGTGCTCGACCCGTTCATCGCACGCCGTTTCGCCAACAACCGTGAGGTGACCCGTCATGAAAAATGATCCGCATGCGAGAGGCGTGACCAGCCAGGTGGTGCTTGGCCTGCTGGTGATCGCGATGGGCCTGCTGTTCCTGCTCGATAACCTCGACATCCTCGACATCCACCGCGCCTTCTCGTTCTGGCCGATGCTGTTCGTGATCGTCGGCACGGTCAAGCTGTGCGACACCCAGACCCAGGGCGGCACGCTGCTCGGGGCCGGCCTGGTCGGCATCGGCATCCTGATGATGCTCGACCGGCTCGACATCATCGACTTCAACCTGCGCACCATGTGGCCGCTGGTGCTGATCGGCCTGGGCGGCTTCCTGGTGACGAAGGCCGTGCGCAGCCGGCGCGCGATGGACGGTGGCAAGGCCATGAATGGCGTCGCCTTCGTCGACGGAGCACCGGTCGGTGCGGACGACGTGGTCGATGCGACGGCCATCCTCGGCGCCTACGTGCGCCGCCTGAGCACCCCGAACTTTCGCGGCGGCGAGATCACCGCCGTGATGGGCGGTTGCGAACTCGATATGCGCAACTGCTCGATCCAGGGCGAGGCGGTGATCAATGTGTTCGCGTTCTGGGGCGGGGTCACCATCAAGTGTCCGCCCGACTGGAGCGTGACCCTGCAAGGCACGCCGATCCTCGGCGGCTTCGAGGAAAAGACCATCGTGCCGCCGGATGCCAGCAAGCGCCTGATCATCCGCGGCTATGCGATCATGGGCGGCGTGGAAATCCGCAACTGATGGGCGCAGGCCTGTGGGCGCGGCGTAGCGCAACCCTCTACCTCGCGGCCTGGCTGATGCTCGGCCTGATGCTGGCCGGCCTGTTCGGCGCGGCCAGCGGCGCCGGCATGGGGCCCAGCCTGCTGTTCGCGCTGCCGCTGGTGCTGGTCTACGCCTGCGTGTGCGGCTTCTCGGCCTATTACCTGTGCCGCGCCTATCCGCTGGCGAAGAAATCGGTGGCGCGGGTCGCGGGCGTGTTCTTCCTCACCGCCGCGATCGCGGCCCTTCTGTGGTGCGCGGCGGCCGCGGCGTGGACCGCGCTGTGGCAGTGGCTGGCGCCGCAGCTGGCGGTGCTCACTTCGCCCCCGGTGATGGCGGTGATGTTCGGGGTCGGCGTGCTGCTGTACGGGATGACCGCCTGCGGCCACTACCTGGCGCTGGAATTCGAGCGCGCGCGTCTGTTCGAGACGCGCGAGCTGGAATTGCGGTTGCTGGCCCAGGACGCCGAACTGCGCATGCTGCGCACGCAGATCGATCCGCACTTCCTGTTCAACAGCCTCAATTCGATCAGCGCGCTGACCGCGATCGATGCCGGCGCCGCGCGCGACATGACCTTGCGCCTGGCCGGCTTCTTTCGCCATACGCTCGGGCTGGAGGCGCACCGCAAGGTCAGCCTGGCGGACGAGGTGGAGCTGGTGCAGCGTTTCCTCGCGATCGAGCAGGTGCGCTTCGGGCCGCGCCTGTCCTTCGCCTGCCGCGTGGGGGACGACGCGGCGCAGTGCCTGCTGCCGCCGATGATCCTGCAGCCATTGGTCGAAAACGCGGTCAAGCACGGCATTGGCGGCCTGCTCGATGGCGGCAGGGTGACGCTGAGCGGGGAGCGGGTCGGCTCGCAGCTGAAGCTGTGGATCGAGAACGACATCGACCCCGATGAAGGCATGGCGACGGGCCGGCGTGATGGCAGCGGCAGTGGCAGCGGTAATGGCAAGGGCTGGGGCAGGGGCATCGGCCTGGCCAATGTACGCCAGCGCCTGCTGGCGGCGTATGGCATCGAAGCGAGCGTGCATGCGGCGCGCACGCAGAATACCTTCCGGGTGGACCTGGTGCTGCCCGCGCAAACAGGAGACTAGGGCATGCGTACCCTGATCGTGGACGACGAACACCTGGCGCGCGCAGTGCTGCGCGAATATCTGTCGGCGCACCCCGGGATCGAGATCGTCGGCGAATGCGCCAACGGTTTCGACGCGGTCAAGGCGATCGCCGAGCACGACCCCGAGCTGGTATTCCTCGACATCCAGATGCCCAAGCTGGACGGCTTCGAGGTGGTGGAGCTGGCGGGCAGCAAGCCGCACTATATCTTTGCCACCGCCTACGACCAGTTCGCGCTGCGCGCCTTCGAGGTGCATGCGCTCGACTACCTGCTCAAACCGTTCTCGCGCGAGCGCCTGGCCGAAGCGCTGGCGCAGGCCCGCATGCGCTCGCCCCAGCCAGCGCAGGTCGAGGCGGTGGTGCAGGAGGCGCAGGCGCGCCGCCAGCCGATCGAGCGCATCCTGATCCGCGACGGCGCGCGCGTGCACGTGGTGGCGGCTGGCAGCATCGACCATATCGAGGCCCAGGACGACTATGTGCAGATCACCGCCGGCGACAAGCGCTACCTGAAGCACCAGCGCCTGTCGGCGCTGGAAGCGCAGCTCGATGGCGCCATGTTCGTGCGCATCCACCGCTCGTGGATCGTGAATGTGGGCGCCATCGCGCGCATCGAGCCGGTCAGCAAGGACGATCACTGCGCCGTGCTGCACAGCGGCGTAAAGTTGCCGATCAGCCGTAGCGGTTACCAGAAAGTGCGTGAACTGCTAAGTACTCGCCCATAAATTAGCGTAAGGGCCGCGCGTCGAGCTCCCACCAGGCCGGCATCAGCGCGCGGATGCCAGGCTGGGCGAAGCGGTCGTCGATCAGCCACACCACGCCGCGGTCCTGTTCAGTGCGGATCACGCGGCCGGCCGCCTGCACCACTTTCTGGATGCCGGGGTACAGATAGGTGTAGTCATAGCCGGCCCCGAACAGCGCCTGCATGCGTTCGCGCAGCTGCTCGTTGACCGGGTTCACCTGCGGCAGGCCGAGGGTGGCGACGAAGGCGCCGATCAGGCGGTCGCCCGGCAGGTCGACGCCTTCGCCGAAGGCGCCGCCCAGCACCGCGAAGCCGATGCCCGCGCCGCCGGGCGTGAAGCGGTCGATGAAGCCCTGGCGTTCATGCTCGCTCATGCGTCGTTCCTGGCGCCAGGCCGGGACCGCGCCATCGACCGCGTCGAGCGCGTTGGCTACCTTGTCCATGTAGTCGAAGCTGCTGAAGAAGGCGAGGTAGTTGCCGGGCCGTTCGCGGTACTGGCGCGCGATCAGTTCGGCGATCGGCTGGATCGACGCCGCGCGCGCCTGGTAGCGGGTCGAGATGCCGCGCGCCACGTGCACCTCGAGCTGGCTGGCGTGGAACGGCGACGCCACCTCGACCCAGGCGGTGTTCTCGGGCAGGCCGAGTGTATCGCGGCAGTAGTGCCAGGCGCCGAGCGTGGCCGAGAACAGGGTGCTCGAATGCGCGGCCGCGAAACGCGGGCCCAGGAAGGGCCCCGGCACCACGTTGCGGATGCAGATGGTCGAGTCGCGCAGCGTCGGCCGGTCGGCGTCGCGCGTCAGGTCGCACAGCGAGTGCGGCCCGAACGACTCGGCCAGGCGCGCGAATTGCAGCGCGTCGAAGTGGAAGCGCTGCAGGTCGGGGTCGAGCGGGCCGGGGAACGCCGCCAGGTGCTCGTTGACGGCGCTGGCCGCGTCCTGCAGGGCGTCGACCAGTTTCGACGGGATCGACTCGAGCAGCTGGTAGGGGCTGGGCGCGCTCTTGTCGAGCGCGGTCCAGGCGCGGCCGACGCGCTCGAGCGCCTTCTTGACGGCCGGCGGCGCATTGGCGCGCGCCAGGCGCAGCAGGGCGCGATCGAGTTCGGCGCTGTACATCGAGCGCGCGCGGCCGACCAGGTTATGCGCTTCGTCGACCAGAACGCTGGCCTTCCAGCCGTTGTTCTGGGCTAGCGCGTACAGCATGGCGCCGCCGTCGAAATAATAGTTGTAGTCGCCCACGATCAGGTCGGACCAGCGTGCCATTTCGCTGCCCAGGTAATAGGGGCAGACCTCGTGCGCCAGGGCGACCTGGCGCACGGCCTCGCGGTCGAGCACCATCACCTGGGCCGCGGCGGCGCGCGCGGCCGGCAGGCGGTCGTAGAACCCTTTCGCCAGCGGGCAGGCGTCGCCATGGCAGGCCTTGTCGGGATGCTCGCAGGCCTTGTCGCGTGCGGTCAGTTCGAGCACCCGCAGCGGCACGCCGGCGCCCTGGCACAGGGTGGCGGCGCCATCCAGCGCCAGGCGCCGGCCCGGCGTCTTGGCGGCCAGGAAGAACACCTTGTCCAGGCCCTGCCCGGGCATCGCCTTGAGCACCGGGAACAGGCTGCCGACGGTCTTGCCGATGCCGGTGGGCGCCTGGGCCAGCAGGCAGCGGCCGCTCGCATTGGCGCGGTAGATGTTCTCGGCCAGCTCGCGCTGGCCGGGGCGGAAGTCGGCGTGCGGGAAGCGCAGGCCGGCCAGGGCGGCGTTGCGCGCCGCGCGCTGCGCCGCCTCGCTCGCGGCCCAGCTGGAGAACCGTTCGCACAGGCCCGTGAAGTGCGCGCGCAGCCAGTCTCGCGCGCGCGTCTCGCGCAGCACGGTCTCGACCCCGCTGCCGATGTCGTAGTAGACCAGCGCCAGTTTGACGCTGTCCATATTGCGCTGCTCACACATCAGGTGGCCGTAGACGCGCAACTGGGCCCAGTGCAGGTGGCGGTGGTTGTCGGGAATGGCGTCGGCGCGGCCGCGGTGGGTCTTGACCTCTTCGATCAGGTTCTCCTGTTCGTCGTACCCATCGGCGCGGCCGCGCACGTGCAGGTCCTGCCACTGCCCCGACAGCGAGACTTCGCTGCGGTAGCCGTCGCCGCGGCGCGCGGCCACCACGGCGTGGCCCTGCACGCCCTCCTGGGCGCTGGGCGAGGGCGTGAAGCGCAGATCGAGGTCGCCCTGCTTGGCGGTGAATTCGCACAGGGCGCGAACGGCGATGGTATAGGTCACTCGGCAGTCAGCCCATGCGCCGCTGGGGCGGCCAGTTCGGGAGACGGTTGCCACTGGAGGTAGCAGACCGCGACCGGCATGTCGTGGGCGGCGCAGTACTCGATCCAGCGCAGCTGGTTATCCTGCAGGCGGTCGCCCGGGCCCTTGACCTCGATCATCGCGTAGCGGCCCTCGGCGGGCCAGAACTGGATCAGGTCGGGAAAGCCCGTGCGGTTTTCTTTCACGTCGGCCAGGATCCGCTCGCACCACTTGCGCAAATGCGCCGCCGGGATGCAGCGCAGCGCCAGTTCGAGCACCTCGGGCGCGACGCCGTCCCAGTGCACGAAGGGCGACTGCAGGCCCGCCTTGTCCTGGTAGGTGCGCAGGATGGCCTCGCGGTAGCTGCCGTCGTCCAGCGCCGCCAGGCAGCGCGCGAATTCGTGCTCCCGGCGCTGCTGGAAGTCGGCGCTGTAGAGGTCGGCCGGGCCGCGGTGGAAGGGGTGGAAGAAGGCGCCGGGAACGGGCGCGAACACGGCGCTCCAGCACAACAGGCCGAACAGCGTATTGGCCAGCGCGTTCTCGACGTAGAACACGGGCGCGTCGGCGCGCGCGAGGTGGTCGCGCACGGCGCCCTCGACCCAGCGCTCGCCCGCCGGCAGCGGCAGGCACAGGTCGATGCGTTCGGGCGTCGTCTTGCGGCGCGGGGACAGGCGCGCGTGGCCAAGGCGGCGCGCCAGGCGCGGCGCGATGCGCGCCAGGTGCTGGCGCTCGGCGTCGTTCTCGGGCGCGCACCGGGCCGCCTCCAGCAAGGCGTGGGCGGCGTCGAATTTCTCGTGTTTCTCGAGTACGCGGATTGCGCGCGCGCGCGATCCGGGAAAGCGGCAGCGCGCATAGGCGGCGTAGGCGTTGTCCCAGTCCTTGCATTTCTCGTAGTGCTGGCCGATCTGGTACACGAGTTTCTCGCGGCGGCTCTCGAGCCAGTCGTTGTCGAAAGCGTGCTGCGGCAGGTCGCGCACCACGTCGTCGACCGCCTCGCCGGCGGCGAAGCGCTCTTTACAGGCGTGCAGCTGCAGGTAGTGGTCGACGTCGGCGCGCCGCCGGAAACCGCGCGACGCCAGCGAGATCTCGACCTGCTCGTAGCGGAACAGGCCAAGGTCGGACAGCACGAAATCGGTCCAGCCCTGGCGCAGGTTGCCGAAGAATACCAGGCGCAGGCGGTCGCACAGCGGCTTGACCAGGATGCGCCAGGCGCTGTCGGGGCAGCCGGCATACCAGTGAGAAAAGCGGCGGCTGGCGGCGAATGCGGGACGCAGGGCTTCGAGCTGGTCGCCCTTGCGCGCGCCCTTGTGGCGCAGATGGTCGGCGAAGGCGTCGGCGATCTCGGGCTTGGACAGCAGGTCGAACAATTCGTCGAGCGTGAGTTCGGGGTCGGGCTCGATCCAGCCGGTCCCGAGCAGGTGTTGGGCGGCCTCGACCGGGCAGCCGATCTCGGCATAACTGAGCTTGCTGGCGCGGAACAGATTGCCCTTGCGCGTGACCATGCGCACGAACAGCGCGCGCGCATTGTGCGGCAAGGTGGGGAAGGCTGCCAGGAAGGCATGCTCTTGCGCATCGAGCAAATCGCCATAGCGTTCGCCGATCCAGTCGAGGACGCGCTGGAAATTATCCAGATAATAAAAATCGTTTTCCAACACCCTGATCATGGCCGAACGTTCTGCTGTGTTTATATACAGTATAACGCCATCGGCCAGCTTCGCCCAGCGGTTTCGTCCGCGCCAGGGCCGGGCGCGGACTTTTTGCCACGTTACACCAACGCCCTATGGACGTGGCTCGCGCGTGCGGCAGGCCTCGTCGGCGCAGGGGACGGCGGCCGGTTCGCCATCCTCCGGCGCGGCGTGGCCGTTGGCGTGGAAGATCACGGCCGAGATCAGCGCCACGTCGCTGTCGTCGTGCGTCTCGGGCCGGGCCGGATTGACGGTCCTGGCCTGGCGCGCGCCCTGGCGTACCGCTGGTCGCGTCGCCGGGGCGCGATCGCGCGTGGGTGGGGTGGTGCGTGCCTCGAGGCGCCGCGGCGGCGCCACCGTCCTGGTGGACGCACTTTCGGCAGGCAGCGGCGCCGGGCGGGCCGCGGCCGGTTCCAGCAGGCGCAGCGGAGGTGGCGGCGCGGCAGCGGTCACCGGGACGAACTCGGACGGACTGTCGACGATGACCGCAGCCCTGATCGGCTCCGACGCCGGAGCAGGAGCCGGTGGCGTGACCCGCGCCTGCGCCACCGGCCGCGATGGCGTCTCGAGCCGGGCCAGCTCCTGCGGCGCCGGGCCGGTGCCGGACGCCAGCCAGGCCAGCACGGCGGTCAGCGTGACGGCCAGCGCACCGGCCGTGCCGTACCAGGCCAGCCGCAAGCCATTGCCGCCGCCACGGCGCGCCGGTTCGCGCTCGAGCTTGGCCAGGATGCTGTCCTCGATACCGCCGCGGCGCGCCGACGACATCAGATTCGGACGCGGATGGGCGTGCATGCGCTTGTCTTGATTTTCGTCTGGAGGACGCACGACATTACTCCTAAGATTGGCTTCTCTGGTTCCGATTAGAAACAATCTCAGGGGGTCCGATGCTGATCTTTATCGCGCTTTTGTATGTTTGTGGCGCATCCGGTCTCGTCTGGCTTGTGCTTTTTCCAAGTGGACGCTCTCTGGTGACGCGCGGCGCCGACATCGTGCGTGGCCTGGGTGGCCGCGCCGGCGCCTGGGGCCAGGCTGGCGGCCGCGCCGCCGGCGCCGCGCGCGACGCAGTGGCGCTGACCGTGCGCGAACGGGTGCTGGGCGCGCTGTCCCGCCACCGCGTGCTGCTGGCGATCGCCGCGCCGGCGGTGCTGATCCCGTCGCTGCTGGCGCTGGCGCTGAGCAATCCCGCCATGCTGCCAGTCTATGAAGGTCATACCGCCTTGCCGGACGAACAGGTGGCGGCGCTGCTGGCCGGCGAGCAACTGGTGCCGCCGGTAGCGCTGCCGCCCAGCGTGTTTACGACCGCCGAGGTGGAGCTGGTGCGGCCGATGCTGGTCGGGGCGAGCCGCAACTGGGGCTTGCTGCATCCCGACTTCGGCCAGCGCCTGCTGCTGGCGTTCAAGATCATGAAGGAGCAGCACGGCTACGAGATGGCGCTGCTGGAAGGCTACCGCAGTCCGGCGCGCCAGGACGAGCTCGCCTCGGCCGGGGGCCACGTCACGAATGCGCGCGCGTTCCAGAGCTGGCACCAGTACGGCCTGGCCGCCGATTGCGCCTTCCTGCGCGAGGGCAAGCTCGTGATCTCCGAAAAGGATCCGTGGGCCATGCGCGGCTACGCACTGTACGGCCAGGTGGCCGAATCGCTGGGCCTGACCTGGGGCGGGCGCTGGAAGATGATGGATTTTGGCCACATCGAATTGAGGATGCGCGGTGTGATGCAGAGGTGATGGTTGACGGGCGCATTGCGCCGGCGCAAGCGGCGCGTGGCTGGCGCGTGCGAGCATTTCCTGTCAAACCTTTTCTGCAACCAACATACCTACGCCATGGCACGAATCTGGAAGTTCCTGACCGACAGCCGCGTGCTGGGCACGATCGGTTTCGCTGCGCTCGCGGCAATCCTGGTACTCGGCGCCAGCGTGCTCGGCGTCGGCTTGGTCTGGGCCGCGATCGGCGGCTTGCTATTGCTGGCCTGCTGGGGCATCTGGTGGATGCTGTGGCGCGCCTGGCGCGCACGGGTCGCGCGCAGGCTGGCCAGCGCCATCGCCGAGGGCGAAGGCGGGCAGGGCGCGACCGGCAAGAGCGACGTCGCGCTGCTGCGCCAGAACCTGCTGGAGGCGGTCAGCACCATCAAGACCTCGAAGCTGGGCCTGACGCGCGGCGCGGCGGCGCTCTACGAGCTGCCCTGGTATATGGTGATCGGGAACCCGGCGGCCGGCAAGAGCAGCGCCATCGTGCGCTCCGGCCTGACCTTCCCGATCCCGGGCCACAAGGCGCTGCAGGGCGTGGGCGGCACCCGCAACTGCGACTGGTTCTTCACCACCGACGGCATCCTGCTCGACACCGCCGGGCGCTACTCGGTGCAGGACGACGACCGGGGCGAGTGGTTTGGCTTTCTCGACCTGCTGCGCCGCCATCGCAAGCATGCGCCGATCAATGGCATCCTGATCGCGGTCAGCGTGGCCGAGCTGGTGGCCGGCCCCGCCACCAGCTCGCACGAGCTGGCCAAGAACCTGCGCACCCGCGTGCAGGAGCTGACCGAGCGGCTTGGCGTGCACGCGCCGGTGTACGTGATCTTCACCAAGGCCGACCTGATCGCCGGCTTCCAGGACTTCTTCCACGACAGCGAGAAGTCCGAACGCGACCGGATCTGGGGCGCGACGCTGCGCTTCAACCGGCGCAGTGCGCCGCAGGACGTGCTGGCCGCCTTCGACGAGCACTTCGAGGAACTGGTCGACGGCCTCAAGGAACTGAGCCTGGCCGGCATGGGCGCCAACCGCAGTACGGCGCTGCGGCCCGGCGTGTTTACTTTCCCGCTCGAGTTCGCGGCGATCAGGACGCCGCTGCGGGCCTTCCTGGCCACGCTGTTCGAAGAAAACACCTACCAGTTCAAGCCGGTGTTCCGCGGCTTTTATTTCACCAGCGCGCTGCAGGAAGGCCGGGTGCAGGACCTGTCGAGCCGGCGCGTGGCCAACCGCTTCGACCTGGCGCTGCAGGAGCAGAAGGCGGGCGCCGGGACCGCGGCCCCGGCCGACCCCGGCGAGCAGGCCGGCTACTTCTTGCTCGACCTGTTTCGCAAGGTGGTCTTCGCCGACCGCGAGCTGGTCAAGCGCTACACCAACCCGGCCGCGGCGCGCTGGAAGCTGGGGGCCTTCTTCGCCGCCACCATCGCGCTCGGCTGCGCGATGGGCGGCTGGTCGTGGTCGACCATGGGCAACCGCCAGCTGGTGGCCAACGTCCAGGCCGACCTCGACAAGGTCAAGCGGCTCCAGGACGGCCGCATCGACCTGCAGTCGCGCCTGGAGGCGCTCGAGATCCTGCAGGACCGCATCGAGCAGCTCGAGCGCCACGCCGACGACAAGCCGTGGGCGCTGGGCTTCGGCCTGTACCAGGGCGACACGCTGGCGCGCAAGCTGCGCGACGAATACTTCGCCGGCGTGCGCGCGGTGATGGTGGAGCCGGTGACGGCGGCGCTCGAAGCCATGCTCACCGAGGTGAACGCCGGGGCCGCCGGCCTGGATCCGGCCAGCCAGCAGGCGCCGCCGGCGCCGCAGCCCGGCCAGCCCTACCAGCACGCGTCGCCCACCAATGTCGGCGACGCCTACAATGCCCTCAAGACCTACCTGATGCTGGGCGATAAGAGCCACGCCGAGCCGGGCCACCTGAACGACCAGCTGACGCGCTACTGGCGCGGCTGGCTCGACGCCAATCGCGGCAGCATGCCGCGCGAGCAGATGATCCGCAGCGCCGAACGCCTGCTCGGCTTTCACCTGGCGCACATCCACGACCAGGCCTGGCCGCAGATGACATTGAAGCTCGGCCTGCTCGACACCACCCGCGAGCACCTGCGGCGCGTGGTGCGCGGCACGCCGGCGCGCGAACGGGTGTACGCCGACATCAGGACCCGCGCAGCGACCCGCTTCCCGGCGGTGACGGTGGCGCGCATCGTGGGCGAGCAGGACGCCGCGCTGGTGGCCGGCAGCCATGCGGTCAGCGGCGCCTTCACCCGCGCCGCCTGGGACAAGTTCGTGCTGGCCGCCGTCAAGGACGCGTCCAGCCGCGAACTGAACACGGTCGACTGGGTGCTCAAGACCAGCGCGCGCGACGACCTTACGCTCGAAGGCAGCCCGGAGCAGATCCAGAAGGCGCTGATCGACCTGTACAAGGCCGACTATGCGCGCGAATGGCTCAAGTTCGTGCAGGGCGTGGCGATCGCCGATCTGCGGGGCTTCGACGCCAGCGTGCAGGCGATGAATCGCCTGGGCGACCCGCAATCGTCGCCGATCGCCAAGCTGCTGCGCACCATCCACGACGAGACGGCCTGGGACAATCCGGGCGGCCTGCGCGCCGCGCCAAGCAAGACCGAACGCGGCGTGCTCGAATGGATCAAGCAGGTGCTGCTGCGGCGCGCGCCGTCGGATGCGCGCACGCTGGCCGACGCGGTCGATCCGACCCAGCTGGTGGGCGGGACGGCGGTCGCGGGACCGATCGGGCGCGAGTTCGCCGGCGTGGCCCGCCTGGTCGGCGCGAAGGAGAAGGAAGCGTCCCTGATGACCGGCTACCTGGACGCGCTGTCGCGCCTGCGCACGCGCCTGAACGGGCTCAAGAACCAGGGCGACCCGGGGCCGGGCGCCACGCAGTTCATGCAGCAGACGCTGGAAGGCAGCGGCTCCGAGCTGGCCGACGCGCTGCGCTATGTCGACGAGCAGATGCTGACCGGGATGAGCGACAGCCAGAAGCAGGCGCTGCGGCCGCTGCTGGTGCGCCCGCTGACGCAGACCTTCGCCATGATCGTGCTGCCGTCCGAGGCCGAGATCAACAAGACCTGGCAGGCGCAGGTGGTCGAGCCCTTCGGCCGCACGCTGGCGGCCAAGTACCCGTTCGCCCAGGACGCCAGCGTGGAAGCCACCCCGGGCGAGATCGGCCAGGTATTCGGCCCCGAAGGCGCGGTGGCCAGGTTCGTCGGGACGGCAATGGGGCCGCTGGTGGTGCGGCGCGGCGACGTGCTGGCCGCGCGCACCTGGGCCGATATCGGCATCTCGCTGGCGCCGCAGGCGGTGGCCGCGTTCCCGGCCTGGGTGGCGCCGCTGTCGAACAACGGGGTGGCCGCCAGCGGTGTGGCCCAGACCGTGTTCCAGGTGCTGCCCCTGAGCGCGCCCGGCACGCTCGAGTACACGCTCGAGATCGACGGCCAGCAGCTGCGCTACCGGAATACGCCGCCCAGCTGGAGCAATATGGTCCATCCGGGGCCGCAGGGCGTATCCGGCGCGCGCGTGTCGGCCGTGACCTTCGACGGGCGCACCGTGGAACTGTTCAACCAGCCGGGCCAGTTCGGCCTGCAGCGCCTGTTCGAGTCGGCCCAGCGCAAGCGCAAGGATGGCGGCGTGTTCGAGCTGCGCTGGACGGCCAGCAATGTGTCGGTGTCGGTCGACCTGAAGATCGTCAGCAGCCCGCAGTCGAACGGCGGCGGCCAGGGCCAGGGCCAGGGCTTTCGCGGCATGCGCCTGCCGCCGGCCATCGTCGGCCGCGGCGAGCCCGCGCCGCCCGCCGGGCCGGCCCTGGCCAGCACGGGAGGCCAATGATGCGCGCCGACCGGATCGGCTATTTCGGCAAGGTGCCGGCGCGCGCCGACTTCGTCAAGCTGGCGCACGACCCGGCCGCGATCAGCATGCTCGACGCCTGGATGGCATCGGTGATGACGCTGCTGCCGTCGGATGCGCGCTGGCGCTTTCACTACGATGCGATGGCGCCGGTCAGCTTCGCCCTGGTCGGGCCGGCGCGCCACCATGCGCTGGCCGGGCACCTGCTGGCCAGCCGCGACCAGTCGGGGCGGCGCTTTCCCTTCCTCGCCACGCGCACGCTGGCGCTGGCCGAGCCGGCGGCGTTTGTCGCGCGCTGTCCGCTGGCGTTCGCGCCGCTGTGGGCGTTCCTGGAAGAGATCTGTCCCAGGGTGCTGGAAGAGGCCGATCCGGCCGCCTGCCTGCAGGCGATCGCCGACTGCGCCATCGGGCTGGGCGACGAGCATGCCCTGGGCCGCTGGATGGAACTGGGGACGATGGCCTCGCTCGACGCGCTGCTGGGGCGCGCGGCGCCCCATGCCGGGGCCGCGCGCCTGGTGCTGGCGCTGGGATTGCTGCTGCAGCCGGTGATGCACAGCCAGCCGGCCGAGCTGCACAAATGCCTGGTGCTGCCGCTGCCGGCCGACGCGGCGGCGCGCTATCCGGTCGCCGCCTTCTGGCTTGAGCTGATCACGCCTTTCCTGCGCCGTTCCCGGTTCGACCTGGCGCTGTTCATCACGCGCCAGGACGACCAGCCGGTGCTGGTGGTGGGCTTTTGCGCCGCGCTGGCCGAGACGCTGCGCGCGCTGATCGATCCGCTGGTCGGGGCCGAATTCCAGGTGCGCCTGCACGATACCGACTGGATCGACGAGCAGCTGCAGTTCGACGCCGACGTGCGCACGCTGTCGAGCCATCTGGCCCAGCCCGACCTGCCGCTGGCGCTGGCGCGCGCGCTGTTCATGAAGACTTTTATTGGAGCCTGACGTGAAACTTCGGATCCTGATTGCCCAGCTCGGCCTGGCTTGCGCGGCGCATGCGCAAGTCGCGCCGGCCACGCTGGAAGCCCCGGTCGTGGTCAGCGGCATGGTCGCCGACGAGGCCAGCAAGGCGGCGCTGCTCGAGCGCCTGCGCGGCGTGTACGGCGCCCAGCGCGTGATCGACCAGCTGGCGGTCGGCGCCGTCTCGACGCCGGCCAACTGGACTGCCTATGTCGGGCGCCTGATCGGCCCCGATCTGCGGCTGGTGAAAGGCGGCCAGCTGAAGGTCGAGGGCAATACCGTGAACCTGCGCGGCGACGTCGCCAGCGAGGGCCAGCGCCAGCAGATCGCCAGCGCGATCGCGGCCAGCCTGAATCCGACCTACACAGTCAACAACGGCCTGCGCGTGAGCGTGTCGCAGCAGCACGTGCTCGATGCCGCGCTGGCCGACCGCATCATCGAGTTCGAGTCGGGCAAGGCGACGCTGACGCCGGCCGGCGTCGCGGTGCTGGACCAGATGACGGCCGCCCTGCGCAAGCTGAACGGCGTCAAGGTGGCGCTGATCGGCCATACCGACAACGCCGGCTCGCGCGCCGGCAACCTGTCGCTGAGCCAGGCGCGCGCGGAGGCGGTCAAGGGCTATGTGGTGGAGCAGGGCATCGCCCCGGAGTCGATCGCGGTCTCGGGCGAAGGCCCGGACCGCCCCGTGGCCGACAACCGCACGCCCGAAGGCAAGGCGCGCAACCGCCGTATCGAGTTCAAGGTGATCCAGTAGGCCGCCGCGTGGCGACGGCTGGATTCTCGCAACGACAGCCGGTGCATGGTCCGGCTGTCGTTGCCTTGTTCAGGGCAGGGTGATGGTCACGTGCGCCGCTTTCGGCGGCAGCTTGACCAGGTCGTTGTACTGGCTCATGGCCAGTGCGCTGTCCCGGCCCAGCACCGTACGCAGTCCCAGGTAGGCGCCCAGGCCCGCCACCGTGAATACCGCCGCCAGCACCCACAGCGACAGGTCGCTGCGCAGCCGGTTGACCACCTGGTCGGGACGCTCGGCATGCGGCGCGAAGCCGCGCGTACGGCCGCGCATGCGGGCGATCTCGTCGCCCAGGCGCGCGACCAGGTAGTCCAGCTTGTCCTTGCCGTCCAGCGCGTAGCGGCCCTGGAAGCCGAGCAGCAGGCACATATGGAATACTTCGAGCGCCTCGACGTGCTGGACGCCTTTGGCGCGCAGGTCTTCCAGCCGGTGGAAGAAGTGCTCGCCGGCGAGCTGGTCGCCGAACACGCGCAGCTGCAGCGGCCGGGTTTCCCAGGCTTCGCGCACGTCGAAGGACGAGCGCAGGATGATTTCGTCCACCGCCGAACAGTAGGCGTACTTGGCCGCCAGGATGTCCTCCGCCGCGATACCGAGCGCCTTGGCGTTGCGGTCGACGTCGGCCAGGAAGGCGGTCATGTTGTCGGCGAAGGACACCTTGTCCTGCGGGCCGCAGCCGCTCTTGAGCAGGAACAGGGCGTGGAAGCCCTCGTACATGATGTCGACCAGCCGCTGCGCGCGGCCGCCGCGTTCTTCCTTGCCGCCGGCGTGCGCGGCGCGTCGTTCCACGAAGGCGTTCATGCCGACACCGCGATCAGTTCGAGGCGCAGCTCGCGCACGCCGTTCGGCACGTAGACCGAGATCGCCTGGGCCTTGAGCATCGCCTCGTACAAGGCGCCGCGTCCTTCGAGCACGAAATAATGGGTGTCGGGCCGCACCGGGATCGCACTTGGCACCTGCGGCGCATGCGCGAGCTTCACGCCCGGCAGCGCCGACAGCACGAATTTGTCGACGTCTTCGGGCGCGCCGACCTTGAACTGCAGCGGCACCGCCTCGACCAGGCGCAGCGCCGGCATCTCGGCCGCCACCGCTAGGTAGAGCGTGGTCTGGGCGTCGATGCGGCCCGAGTCGAGCGCGCCGTGGTAATACGAAGGTCGCTCCTTGCGCAGGGCGATGGTGAAGTAGCGCGACGAGATCACGGTGTCGAGCAGGTCGCGGATGATGCCGTCCAGGCGCGCGAACTGCGGGCCCGGATCGGCGTGGACATACGAGGGCAGGTCCTCGAGCCGGTAGCTGCGCGAGTAGGTCATCAGGCCGCCGGCCAGTTCGAGCAGCGCGCCGTACAGGCGCTCGGGATGCAGCTGGCGGTGGTGCAGGTAGTGCGCCAGGGCCGCGTAGCCGGCGCTGGCCGTGTGCAGCAGCCAGAACGAGGACACGTCGCCGCCGCGGATCTCGACCACGTTGCGGCTCGGCTCGCGCAGGTCGCCATACAGCGCATTGACCTTGGCCAGCAGCTTTTCCATCAGCCGCGCCAGGCCGCCGTACAAGCCGGCGCCGCCGCTCGCGACGGCGTCGATCGACATGCTGGGCGCGATGAAGGCCGGATCGATCTCGAAGCCGCCGGTGGCCACGCGGCGCAGGCGCAGCAGCGGAAAGCTCTCGTAGGCTTCGAGCGCGTCGCCGTCGGCCACCAGGCGCAGCGCCTTGCGCAGATAGGTCACCGGCGCGTCGGCCGCCTGCGTGTACAGGTCCTGGGTATCGCGCTCGTGGCGGCCGAAGCGCAGGTCGATCGCGTCGATCGCGTCGGTCGTGCCGGCGCCGCTGGCGCAGTTCTCCCCGTGGGCGTGCAGCAGGGGCAGGGCGGCGTGGTAGGTGAGCGCCTGCACCGCCGGCGGCAGGTCGCCCAGGCGCACCTGCGGCGGCAGCACGTCGTCGCCCGGTGCGCGGTACACCTCGCCGTCCGGGAACAGCAGCGACAATTCGTCGATGCGCAGGACGTCGCTGCGCAGCGCGTCGAGGTCGACCGCCAGCCGGCGCACGCCCCAGCAATAAGGGTGCAGCGCGCAGGCGGTCTGGTTCAGGCGCGTCTCATGGTAGCGGTCCTGCTGCTGGAAATGCTGGGGGCGCAGGAACAGCCCCTCGCTCCACAAGACCTTGGATGGCATGCTCACGGCGGCCTCCCTCTGGGGTTTAAAGGAACTAGCTTGCAGGAAAGTTTGCGTCAATTATTGACAGCGCACAGAGCCGAGCGCGGTAGCGGCTCCCACGCTCATCGCGCAGGCATGCAGGCCGACGTTCAGGCCATCCTTCTCGGCGTCGGCGCTGCTGACCGTGGCGCGCCAGCGGCCGGCGGCAGGATGGTGGAACAGGGCGACCACGCCGACATGGCCGGCTTCGCGCGCGACCTGCTCGGTCACCTCGTAGCGCTGGCCGGGCACCAGCATGATTTCCCTCACCTCGACCAGGTCGGCGCCCAGGCTCTCGCGTTCCAGCCGCGGATCGAGGAAGGCGGCATACGGCGTGCTCTCGAAGGCATCCTTCTGGCGCAGCTTGTACAAGCGCACGGCCAGCGCCAGCGGCTGGCCGCCTGCGTTCACATTCAACTGCCGGGCCGCATGGAGGCGCAACGGCACCTTGCGCGGCGGCTTGTGCGATTCCGGCAGTTCGGGCGGCTTGCGCAAGCCGGCCGCCGCCAGCGCGGCATTGGCCAGCGGTGCGAGCGCGGCGCCGCCGCAGCCGGCCAGCGCGGCCGTGAGGGTCAGCAATCCCACCCGCAGCATCAGCCTCATCACTGTTCTCCTCACATTTGATTTTGGGCATCAACGTTGGATTGAACCCGATCCGCGCCTGCCCGCGCTGACGGGGCGCAAGTGCAACCCACTTCCAACGCTCCATGGCTGAACTTGCTATTCATTGACGGTGCGCAACTTCCCGCCAGTCCCGATGCGAATAATGGGGGCTTGTTCACCCACTGGAGAGCCGAGCATGATCCGCAAACGTCTGTTACCCCTGCTGGTCGGGGTCGTCGCCCTGGCCGGGTGCGCCACCGATGGCGCGGGCACGAGCGCCAGGCGCGCCGCCGTGTCCGAGAATATCTATGCCGAGGCCGATGCCGCATTCGCGGCCGGCCAGAGCGAGAAAGCGGTGACGCTCCTCAAGGCCGCCTCCGTCGCCCATCCGGTCGACAAGAAACCGTGGGTGCGCATCGCCCAGATCCGTTTCGACGCCACCCAGTACGGCGACGCCATCGCCAGCGCGCAAGAGGCGCTGGCGCGCGACCCGGACGACACGCTGGCCTACAGCATCCTGGCTGTCAGCGGCCTGCGCGTGGCCAGCAAGGCGCTGGCCGACCTGACCCGCAAGAACAATCTGCAAGGGTCGGTGCGCAGCGAGGCGCAGGACCTGGCCAAGCTGCTGCGCAGCAGCCTGGGCGAAGAGGTGCTGGTCAACGCGCGGCCCGCCGCGCGCAGCCCGGCCGCGCGCAAGACCCCGACCCAGCCGGCGGTGGCGGCGCCGACGCGCCCGAGCAGCGCCAACGCCAGTCCATTCGACGTACTCAAGTAAGCCCGTGGGCCGGCGTGCGGCCGGCCTTCCCATCCCCCACTGGAGTCGACATGGCCAAGAGTGAAAGCGTGCAAAAACGCTTGCAGAAGGTGCGCGCGCCGCGCGTGCAGATGACCTATGACGTCGAGATCGGCGACGCGGTCGAGAACAAGGAACTGCCCTTCGTGGTCGGCGTGGTCGGCGACTTCGGCGCCGATCCGGAGGCCGACCGCAAGCGCCTCAAGGACCGCAAGTTCGTGAATGTCGACGCCGGCAATTTCGACGAAGTGCTGGGCGGCGTCGCGCCGGTGGCCAGCTTCCAGGTCGAGAACCACCTGTCGGCCGAGGGCGGGCAGTTCGGCGTGCGGCTGCAGTTTCGCGAGATGGACGATTTCCGGCCCGAGTCGGTGGTGCGCCAGGTCGCGCCGCTCGCCGGCCTGCTGGAAGCGCGCACCAAGCTGGCCGACCTGCGCAACAAGCTGGCCGGGAACGACAAGCTCGAAGACATCCTGACCGACGTGCTGGGCAATACCGAGAAACTCGACAGCCTGCGCAGGGCCGGCGGCGACAAGGACGGGGAGGCGTGATATGGCGGCCGTACTCGAATCGAACAACGGGGCCGGCGCGGCGCCCGAACTGGATGCGTCGCTGCTCGACCAGATCGTCGAACAAAGCCGCGTCGCGACCTCCAGCAGCGAGCACGCGCGGGCGCGCGACCTGATCTCGGAACTGGTCAGCCAGGTGATGCAGGGGACGATGGTGATGTCGTCGAATCTGTCGGCCACCATCGACGCCCGGCTGGCGGAGCTGGACCGGATGATCTCCAGTCAGCTGTCCTCCATCATGCACGCGCCCGAATTCCAGAAGCTCGAGCGCAGCTGGACCGGGCTGCGCTACCTGGTCAACAACAGCACCACCAGCGCCAACCTGCAGATCCGCATGCTCAACGCCAGCAAGCGCGAACTGGTGAAGGACTTCCAGTCGGCCATGGAATTCGACCAGAGCACCATGTTCAAGAAGATCTACGAAGAGGAATTCGGCACCTTCGGCGGCGCGCCCTACGGCGCCCTGATCGGCGACTTCGAGATCTCGCGCCAGCCCGAGGACATCTATTTTCTCGAGCAGATGTCGCATGTGGCCGCGGCCAGCCATGCCCCGTTCATCACCTCGAGCAGCCCCGACATGTTCGGCGTCGAGGGTTTCGGCGACCTGGGCAAGCCACGCGACCTTGCCAAAGTGTTCGACACCGTCGAATACGCCAAGTGGAAGGCGTTTCGCGAGTCCGAGGACGCGCGCTACGTGGGCCTGACGCTGCCGCGCTTCCTGGGCCGCCTGCCATACCACCCGGCCGACGGCATGACGACCGAAGGCTTCAATTATGTCGAGGACGTGGACGGGAGCGACCACTCGCGCTACCTGTGGTGCAACGCCGCGTATGCCTTCGGTGCGCGGCTGACGCGCGCGTTCGAGGACTACGGCTGGTGCGCGGCGATCCGCGGCGTCGAGGGCGGGGGGCTGGTCGAGAATCTGCCGACCCACACCTTCAAGACCGACGAGGGCGAGGTGGCGCTCAAATGCCCGACCGAAGTCGCGATCACCGACCGCCGCGAGAAGGAGTTGTCGGACCTCGGCTTCATCTCGCTGGTGCATTGCAAGAACACCTCGTACGCGGCGTTCTTCGGCGCCCAGTCGGCCCAGAAGGCGCGCAAGTACAACAACGAGGCGGCCAATGCGAACGCCGTGCTGTCGTCGCAGCTGCAGTATATCTTCGCCGTCTCGCGCATCGCCCATTACATGAAGTCCATGATGCGCGACAAGATCGGCAGCTTCGCCGCCGCCTCGAACGTCGAGGATTACCTGAACCGCTGGCTGACCCAGTACGTCCTGCTCGACGATAACGCGAGCCAGGACCAGAAGGCCCAGTTCCCGCTGCGCGAAGCGTCGGTGCAGGTGTCCGAGGTGCCGGGCCGGCCGGGCGTGTACCGCGCGGTATCGTTCCTGCGTCCGCATTTCCAGCTCGACGAGCTGTCCGTTTCGCTCCGGTTGGTCGCGGAGCTGCCGCAGTCGACCAAAAACTAGCACTTATCCTCAACCCACTGGAGTAGAACATGGCAATCGACGTATACCTGCAGATCGACGGAATCAAGGGTGAATCGCAGGACGACAAGCACAAGGACTGGATCGAGTGCACGTCGGTCGCGTGGGGCGTGAGCCAGCCGCGCTCGGCCACCGCCTCGACCGGCGGCGGCCACACGGCCGAGCGCTGCGAGCACCAGGAAATCGCGCTGACCAAGCTGGCCGACCTGGCGTCGCCGATCCTGCTGCAGACCTGCTCGGCCGGCAAGACGATCCCGAAAGCCAAGCTGGAATTCATGCGCGCCGACGGCCAGGGCGAGCGCATCAAGTATTTCGAGATCGAGCTCGAGAACGTCCTGATCGGCGGCATCAAGCCCAGCGTGGCCGAGGGCAGCATCATCCAGGAAGCGGTCGGCCTGAAGTTCTCGAAGATCAAGTGGAAGTACACCCAGCAAAAGGTCACCGGCGGCGCCGGCGGCAATACCTCGGGCGGCTGGGACCTGGCGGCCAACAAGATCGTCTAGGCGGCTTGCGCAACCTGGTGCGCCGCCTGGTGCGCCACTTGGTGCGCCGGTTTGTCCGCGGCGGCCCGCGCGCCGCCGCGTTGCAGTGATCCATACGGAGGCGGCATGACAGGATTCAGGCCGGGCCTGCTCGACCGCCTGATGGCCCCGCCGCGCGCTGCCGGATGCGGCGCGGCGCCGGGAATCGAGCAGCTCAAGGACAGTGTGGCGCGCGACCTCGAAGCCCTGCTCAATACCCGCATCGGGCCCGGCGCCGCGCAGCTGGACGGCTATCCCGAAGCGCGCGCCTCGATCCTGCACTACGGCCTGGTCGACTTCGCCGGATGCTGCCTGACCAGCAGCGCCGACCGCGCCGCCCTCTGCGCCAGCATCGAGGAGGCGATCGCCACCCACGAGCCGCGCCTGCTCGACGTGCGTGCCGTGCTCGAGCCGGCTGCCGGCGACGTCAACCGCCTGCAATTCGCCATCCATGCACGGCTGGCGGCCGACGGCCTGGCCGAACCAGTCAATTTCAATGCAGTGCTGCAGCCGTCGTCGCTGCACTACGAGATCAACCGGAGCGCCCGGCCAGCGCGCAGCTGACGGGCGACGCCATTCCCACCACGAGGACGCCACGATGGACATCAATCTCAAGACGCTCGTCTCCAAGCTGAACGACACCACCCGCGCCAGCGCGACGCGCGCCGCCAGCATCTGCGTCGGCCTCGGACAGTACGAGGTCGACGTCGAGCACCTGTTCCTGGGACTGATCGAGCAGCCGGGCAGCGACCTGGCGGCGATCGCGCGCCAGTGCGACATCAGCCTGACCGGACTCGAAGCCGACCTGCGGCGCGAAGTGGCGCGCTTCGCCACCGGCAGCGCGCGCACGCCGGTGTTCTCGCGCCATCTGCCGCTGCTGTTCGAGCATGCCTGGCTGATCGCCTCGCTGGGGACGGGGCAGCCGAACCAGATCCGCAGCGCCCATCTGCTGCTGGCGCTTGTCACCGAGCCGGCGCTGGCCCAGCTGGCGCAGCGCGCCTCGCCCCTGTTCGCGCGCTTTCCGCTCGATCGCCTGAAGCACGACCTCGAGCGCCTGACGCGCGGTTCGGTCGAAGCGCCGGCCTTGCCTGCGCAAGAGGCGGTGGGCGGCGCCGATCCTGCCACGGAGCTGGCCCAGGCCGCGACCTGCGCCACGCCCGCCCTCGACCAGTACACGACCTGCCTGACCCAGCGCGCGCGCGACGGCAAGGTCGACCCGGTGATCGGCCGCGACATGGAGATCCGCCAGGCGATCGACATCCTGATGCGGCGGCGCCAGAACAACCCGATCCTGACCGGCGAGGCCGGCGTGGGCAAGACCGCGGTGGTGGAGGGCCTGGCGCTGCGCATCGCGAGGGGCGACGTGCCCGATGTCTTGAAGGGCGTCGAGATCCATACGCTCGACATGGGCCTGCTGCAGGCCGGCGCCAGCGTGAAAGGCGAGTTCGAGAACCGGCTCAAGAATGTCATACACGAGGTCAAGAAAAGCCCGCATGCGATCATCCTGTTCATCGACGAGGCCCATACGATGATCGGCGCCGGCGGCGCGGCCGGCCAGAACGACGCCGCCAACCTGCTGAAACCGGCGCTGGCGCGCGGCGAGCTGCGCACCATCGCGGCCACCACCTGGGGCGAGTACAAGCAATATTTTGAAAAAGACGCCGCGCTGGCGCGCCGCTTCCAGGTGATCAAGGTGGAGGAGCCGGACGAGGACACGGCCAGCGCCATGCTGCGCGCCATGGCGCCGCTGATGGAACGGCACTTCGGGGTGCGCGTCTATGACGACGCGATCACCGAAGCCGTCCGCCTGTCGCACCGCTACATCAGTGGCCGCCAGTTGCCGGACAAGGCGATCAGCGTCCTCGACACCGCCTGCGCCAAGGTGGCGCTGGGACAGAGTGCGACGCCGGCGCTGCTGGAAGACTGCGTGCGCCGCGGCGAACGGCTGGACGCGAGAATCGGCGCCTTGACGCGCGACGCCAGCGCGGGTTGCGGCGCCGGCGCGAGCCACGCCGACGTGCTGGCCGCGCTCGGCCTGCAACGCGCCAGCGCGACGGCCGAGCAGGACATGCTGCAACGCCGCTGGGCCGAGGAGCAGATCCTGGCCGGCCAGATCGGCAAGCTGCGCGCCGAACTGGAGGCGGCCGGCGACCCCGCCGGCGCCGGCGACATGCGCGCATTGAACGAGCGCCTGCGCACCTTGCAGGGCGACGCGCCGCTGGTGCCGGTGCAGGTCGACGGCCATACGGTGGCCGAGATCGTCGCCGCCTGGACCGGTATCCCGCTGGGCAAGATGGTCAAGGACGAGATCAAGACCGTGCTCAGGCTCCAGGCGCTGCTGGGCGAGCGCATCCTCGGCCAGCGGCACGCCAGCAGCGTGGTGGCCCAGCGCGTGCGCACCGCGCGCGCCAACCTGGACGACCCGAACAAACCGAAGGGCGTGTTCCTGTTCGTCGGCACCTCGGGGGTGGGCAAGACCGAGACGGCGCTGGCGCTGGCCGACATCCTGTACGGCGGCGAGAAAAAGCTCATCACGATCAATATGAGCGAGTACCAGGAAGCCCACAGCGTCTCGGGCCTGAAAGGCGCGCCGCCCGGCTATGTCGGCTATGGCGAAGGCGGGGTGCTGACCGAGGCGGTGCGGCGCAATCCCTACAGCGTGGTGCTGCTCGACGAAGCCGAGAAGGCGCATCCGGACGTGCTCGAGATGTTCTTCCAGGTGTTCGACAAGGGCGTGATGGACGATGCGGAAGGGCGCCAGATCGATTTTCGCAACACGATCATCATCCTGACCTCGAACCTTGGCTCGGGCCAGCTGATGCAGGCCTGCCTGAACAAGACCGCGACTGACTTGCCCACGCCCGAGCAGCTGGGCGAGCTGCTGCGGCCGGTCCTGACCAGGCATTTCAAGCCGGCCTTCCTGGGCCGCCTGACGGTGGTGCCGTTCTACCCGATCGGCGACGAGGTGCTGTCGAATATCATCCGCCTGAAACTGGCGCGCATCGGCGCGCGCGTGCAGGACAACCACCAGGCCAGCTTCGACTACGACGACGCCCTGGTGGAAGCGGTGCTCAAGCGCTGCACCGAGGTCGATTCGGGCGCGCGCAATGTCGACCATATCCTCAACGGCACGCTGCTGCCCGAGATCGCGGACAGCGTGCTGGCGCGCATGATGGCGGGCGGCGGAATCACCCGAGTCAAGGTCGGCGCGACCCGGGCCGGCAAGTTCAAGTATGTGATCGAACCGGCACAGGCCTAGGAGAACGCGATGCTCGATATCGAATCGCTGCTGCAGCCGATCGCGGCCGCCGATCCCTGCGGCGAAGACCTGGCCTTCTCGCCCGAAGTCGACGAGATCGCACGCGCGCGGCTGGCCGACGACCCGTCGCTGGAGCAGGGCGCCTGGGTCACGGCGCTCAAGGAATCCGACTGGAAGCTGGTCGGCAAGCGCTGCAGCCAGTTGCTGGAAACGCGCAGCAAGGACCTGCAGCTGGCGGTGTGGCTGGCGGAGGCCTCGGCCAGGACCGGCGGCATGCGCGCACTGGCCGCTGGACTGGGACTGGTGGCCGCGCTGTGCGAGCGCTTCTGGGACGGCTTGCACCCGCTGCCCGACGAGGACGGCCACGAGCGTCGCATCGGCAACCTGTCGTGGCTGGCGAGCCGGATCGCGCCGCTGGCCAGGGGCATGCCGCTGGCCGAAGGCGGCGCCGTCACCCTGCAGGCGTGGGAGGTGGCGCGCGCCAGGGGGCCGGAAGCGGTGGCCGAGCTCGAGACTGCGCGCGCGCGCAGCAGCCCCGCGTTCGCCCAGGCCTTGCTGGACGATTGCGACGCCTGCCTGGCGGCGCTGCTGGCGCTGGAAAAGGTCGTGGACGAGCGGCTCGGCGCCGACGGCCCCGGCTACAGCGCGGGCCGGGCGGCGCTGCGCGACGTGGCGGACATGGTCAGGCCCGGTGTGCCGGCCAGCGGCTCGCTGGCGCCGACGGCGGGGAGCGTGGCCGCAGGCACGCCGGCGGCCGGGCAGCGCGGCGACGGGGCGCTCCAGCAGCGCGACCAGGCGCTGGCCCAGTTACGGCAGGTGGCCGAATTCTTCCGCCGCACCGAGCCGCACAGCCCGGTGGCCTACCTGGCGGACAAGGCCGCGCGCTGGGGCGAGCTGCCGCTGCACGCGTGGCTGCGCTCGGTCATCAAGGACGATGCCTCGATGGCGCGGCTGGAGGATCTGCTGGGAATCGAGCATCCGGCGCCGTGAAACCGCCACGGGCGCGCCGGATGCGGGGACAGGCCGCTTACTCGGCCGGCTTGGCGGCCTTGGCCGCGTCCGGCGTCACGATCGCGCCGGCGCGCTCGAACTGGGCTTCCACGTTCTGCACGGCCTGGCGCGTGGCCAGGGTCGCCTGCTCATAGCCCTTGAAGGCATTCTCGATGGCGGCCTTGATGATCTCGACGGCGTTTTCCGAGCCGGGCTTGACATTCTGGGTGACGTCGTAGATCAGCGCCGAGAGCGTGTTCTTGGTCTCGGCGACGTGGGCGTCGGCGGCGCCGCGAAAATCGTTGTGCATCTCGTCGATGATCGCCTTGAGCTGGGTCGTGTACTCGGCCGCGTTGGTGACGCCGGCGGCCGGCTGCATGCGCGCGGCCAGGGTGTCGAACGCCGCCTTCGGATTGCCGGCCTGGGCGATGTCGCGGCCGACGGCCATGGTGCTGTCGACCGTGCTGCGGGCCGCGTTCAGGTTCAGGGCGACGACCTGCTCGACGCCTTTCACGGTCTTGCCCGCGAGGGCATTGAAGGTCTGCATCTGCAGGTCGAACAGCGTTTTCGTGGCGTTTGCGAACTGCTCTGGATTGGTAAACATGGTTGTCTCCTCAGTGGCTGCGCTGTTATTCGTGGATGAAGTCTAGCGGAGTTGCTGGAAACTCCGCGTTCTCCACTTTCATTATTTAATAACAATGAGTTTTTCGCAACGCGAGTCCCGATAAGGGCCATGCGATTTTTCCCAGCCTTCACCGAGGGGCGTCTGGGAACAGGCCAGTGCGCCGGTGAGTTTGCTGCGCCACTGGTAATAGGGGGCCGGCGCGGCGAACGCCGAGGTCAGGAAGAAGACGGATGCCGCCGCGAAGGCAGCCGGTCGAATTATCTGCATGGCGTTCATGCTCGGTCGTTCGGGCGGTCAAGTCAAGTGCGGCTTGCACTTCCCATCGTGGGAAGGTGTATGCTCGCCACATACACCACGGAAGGATAAGAAAGATGCACGCTGCTTGCCATGATCCGGCACCGGCGCCGGCGCCCGCCAGCATGAATATCGGCGAAGCTGCGCGAGCGTCGGGCGTCACGGCCAAGATGATCCGCCATTATGAATCGATCGGGCTGGTCAAGGCGCCGCGCCGGACCGGCGCCGGTTATCGCCTGTACAGCGAACCCGAGGTGAGGGTGCTGCAATTCATTCACCGCGCGCGTGCGCTGGGGTTTTCGCTCGAGCAGATCCGGGACCTGCTGGCGCTGTGGCAGGACAAGCGGCGCGCCAGCGCCGATGTGCGCGCGCTGGCGCAGCGCCATATCGGCGAACTGGATCGCAGGATCGCAGACATGGCGGCGATGCGCCGGACGCTGGAAAGCCTGGCGGCGTCCTGCCATGGCGACGACCGGTCGGATTGCCCGATCCTGGATGACCTGGCGGCGCACTGATACGGACGATGAGCAGGGATAACGCAAAACGCCGTAACCCTTTTGCAAAGGTTACGGCGTTTTGCGGGACATGACGTCCGAAAACAAGGTAGCTTTTGGTGCCCACGGAGGGACTCGAACCCCCACACCTCGCGGCACATGGACCTGAACCATGCGCGTCTACCAATTCCGCCACGTGGGCACTGATTACTGCTGCTAT
>Ga0265780_10000435_pt1 | contig 65142 bp, 59 predicted proteins | sample P1T30metagenome_FD_192432 | JGI IMG/M metagenome (GOLD analysis project Ga0265780, IMG submission 192432) | Plant litter microbial communities from East Loma Ridge, Irvine, California - P1 T30 | ecosystem: Environmental > Terrestrial > Plant litter > Unclassified | place: USA: California... | reverse complement strand
GAAGTGCTTGAACGCAATGTAGCGCAGTACCGCGGCATGCCGCCGGCGCTCCAGCACCAGCTGCAGGCGCTGGTGCGCCAGTTCCTGCACCAGAAAACCTTTGTCGGCTGCGCCGGGCTGGAGGTGACGGAGGAGATGCGCCTGACCATCGCCGGCCAGGCCTGCCTGCTGCTGCTGAACCGCTACAGCCGCGTCTATCCGGGTCTCGACACCATCCTCGTCTATCCGGATGCGTTCACGGCGCCGCGCAAGGAAATCGATGCGGCTGGCGTGGTGCACGACGCCCCGCGTGGCTTGCTGGGCGAATCGTGGGGCGATGGCCGCGTGCTGCTGTCCTGGGAGCACGTGCGCCGCCTGGGGCATGCCGCACCCGGTGCGCAGAATGTGGTGCTGCACGAGTTTGCGCACCAGCTCGACAGCGAGTCGGGCAGCAACAACGGCGCGCCCTATCTGGGCAGCGTCGACAGTTACGCCAGCTGGTCCGCGGTGCTGTCGCGGGATTTCGAGGCGCTGCGGCGCGATGCGATGTTCGGCCACATGGACAGCGCGGAAGAGGGCGTCCTCGACCATTACGGCGCGACCAGCCCGGCCGAGTTTTTTGCCGTGGCCACCGAGAGTTTTTTCGAGCAGCCGTGGCCACTGGCGGCGCGCCACCCGGCCTTGTTCAACGAATTCGTCAAGTACTACCGCGTCGATCCACGCGACTGGTGCGCTGCACCGGTCGTCCAGGCACAGCCTGCCGCGCCCTGGTATGGCGCCGTTCACGGCCATGGGCAGTGGCAGTAAACACAAGCTCGGCTGCATGTGCGCTTTCGAACAGATGGCGTTCAGGATTAATTGCATGATCGTCATTGCATGCCAACCCCACTATCGAAGGAATCCTTATGTCGACCATCATCGCAGGGCATTTCCAGCTTCAGGACGAAGTCGAACGCGCGCGCCAGGAGTTGCTGAGCGCCGGTTTTGCATCCGAACGCATCAGCGGGTTTTATCTGAACCAGCCCGGCCAGCATAACGAGAGTCCGATCGGTGGGGACCACATCACGTCGCCTGGCGCCAAGGAAACGCCGGAAGGGCTGGCGCAGGGTGCGGCAGCCGGGGGCGCGGTGGGCGTGGCGGTCGGGGCCGCCACGTCGCTCGTCACCGGACCGGTGGGCCCGATTGTCGGCGGCCTGGTGGGCGCCCACGTGGGTTCGCTGTTCAGCTTTTCGAAGATGAAGGACCGCGGCGAACATGAAGCGGGCGAGCCGGGGGCGGAAAACATGCGTGAACCGCGCAAGGCCGGGATGCTCATTGCCGTGGCGTTCGACGATCCCGCGCTCGATGCCCGTGCCGTGGAGATCTTGCGCACCCTTGGCGCCAGGCAGATCGAACGGGCGCAAGGCAATATCGTCGCCGGCGACTGGGCCGATTTCGATCCGAACAGCATGCCCGACATGGTTCAATGACAGTGTGCTGAGGGCCTGGCGCGCTGGCTGCAGCGCTCTCAGTGCTCGAGCAGCACCGGCAGGCGCATCTGCGCCAGCACCGTGCGCGTGACGCCGCCCAGGAATGTTTCGCGCAGGCGCGAATGGGCGTAGGCGCCCATGACCAGCAGGTCGAAGCCACCGGCGGCGGCCATTGACAGCAGCGCTTCGCCAACCAGGTCGCGGTTGAAGCGGCCGCTGCCGGGAACGGCATGGAGGCGCAGCGTTGCCTGCACGCCATGACCAGCCAGATAAGGCAGCGGGTCGGCCATGTGGACGTCGCGTGCGACCGGGCCGGCAGGATCGGTTTCGCAGACCACCAGTTCAACCGCGTCGGCCGCGCGCAGCAGCGGCAGGGCGCCGTCCAGCGCGCGAGCGGCCTCGCGGCTGGCGTCCCATGCCACCAGGATGCGCCTTGGCGCGGCCGCCGGCGTGCGCGTTCCCATGCTGGCCGGCAGGACCAGCACCGGTCTTCCAGCCTGGGGCAGCACCTGCGCCACCAGCTCCGCGCCACCTTCCGGCTGGCTCAGCACGAGCAGGTCCGCCACCCGCGCCTGCAGGCCGAGGCCGCTGGACGCTTCATCGTCGATCAGCCGGGCTTCGTGCGCCGGCATGCCGGCCACGCCCGCCTGCAGCTTGAACGCATCCAGTGCCGCCAGCGCGCGCTCGCACAGGAAACCCAGGTGCAGCGCCAGGTATTCGTCGCCCTCGGGCTCGGGCGTGCCGCGGTACAGCAGGCGCGATACGCCACTCATCGCCGCGCCGGCCAGCACGCCGCCCGGTGCGACCAGGCCAGCCGCGTACGCGACCCGGGTGGCGCAGTGCGGATCGAGGTCCAGGTGGACCAGCACAGTCTGGTAGGCCATGGTGCAGTCCTCATTGCAATAATCGATAAACCATTATAGGAAGTTCCCGGATCGGTGCGGCGCACAGTCACTTTGGGTCTGGTGTTTGATCTCGATCAACGGTGCAACTTTGTTGGCTTGTAGACTCCTGCAGGAAGCTTGCGCGAAGTCGACGCGCATCGATATCTTGATGGAGAGATGATGAGTCAACGCAAAGTGGTCTTGGTCAGCAACGGCATGACGGATCTTGGCACGGCCATTTGCCGGCGCCTGCAGAGCGAGGGCTTCACGGTGGCGACAAGTTACGCAGCCAGCGAGTGCACGCCGGAAGCCTGGCTAGCCGCACAGCGCGACGATGGTTTTGCTTTCAGCGCCTGGCGCACCGATGTCGGCGAGTTCGACGATTGCGCGGCGCTCGTCGGCAAGGTGCTGCAACAACATGGCAGGCTCGATGTGCTCGTCAACCTTGGCACCGATGCGCCCGCGCCGGCGCACGGCGCCGGCCTGGGCCAGCTGTCGGAGCCCAGCTGGCGCGCGGCGCGGCGCCTCTCGCTCGATGGCACGTTCAACATGGACAAGCATGCGCTCGCACCGATGCTCGACCAGCGCTGGGGCCGGATCATCCATCTCGCGGCCAGCCCGGCGTGGGCGCCGCCGGGTGGCATCGACACCGCCAGCCATGCCGCTGTCAATGCCGCCCTGCATGGCCTGACCAAGTCGCTGGCGCTCGAGGTGGCGCGCCATGGCGTGACGGTCAACACCGTGGTACCGGGCTACCTGCGCTGCAATGACGGAAGCGCCGCGTCACCCGAGCAGGCGAAAAAGAACGAAGCCGCGATCCTGCCACGCATCCCGGTGGGCCGGGTCGGCGAGGCCAGGGACGTGGCGGCGCTGGTCGCCTACCTGGCGTCGGACAACGCGGCCTTTCTCACCGGCGCGCAGATTGCCATCAACGGCGGCCAGCATATGTGCTGAAGGGTGTGCTGGAAAATCGCGTGCTGAATGCGCCACCGTCAGCGCTTTTCCGCGCGCGTCTGGCAGGCAATGCACAGGCGCGCTTCCGGGCGCGCCTGGAGCCGCGAATAGCCGATGGCGCCGCCACACTCTTCACATTCGCCGTAGCTGCCATCGTCAAATTTTGCCAGCGCGCGGCGCAGCATCGACAGCTGCGCCTGCTGGTGGCCGGCGGCTTCGAGCGCCAGGTCGTTGAGCAGGCGCACGGTGGCTTTGTCGGCCGGCGAAAATTCGAGATCGGACACGGGCAGCGCCGAGCCTTCGTCCGGCGCGGAACCTGACGAAGGTAGCGAGGAGAGGCGCAGCGCGAGTGCGGTTTTCAGCTGCGCCAGCTGGGCGGGTTCGAGACCGTGCATGATGCGGCTTTCGCTGGTTGCACACCGGCAGTGGGATGCAGGACACTGCCGTGCATTGGCCAGGAATAGTGTGCGCCTCGCCGCGCGATTGAACAAGCGCGCGCCGGTCGTTCAGGGCGTTTTTGCCGGCTTCGGCGGCAGGCTGGCCTTGACGGCCTTGATTTGCACACGGATGGTTTCCAGGGCCGCCAGCACCGGCGCTGCCTGTGCCGTGGCGATGCCGCCGGCAAGCGCCAGCAGTCCCGCCACCAGGCCGGCGGCGTCCCCCAGCAGCGTGATTCTGCGGATCTCCTCGGCTGCGGCCTGCGTCAGCGCAATCACCGCCTGCTGCGGCTTGCCGAGCTTGACGACGACCGCCGCGGCAGCGTCCGCGTACAGGCCGTTGGCGCGCTGGCGCAGTTCCTGTTCCGCGTCAAACAGGCGTTCGGCCGCGGCCAGCCTCTGTGCCCGCGCCGCGCTGCCGTCAAGCATCGCGGCGATCGCAGCAGCTTCTTCCTTGATGCGCGCGTGCAGCTGGTCGGCGCAGGCCGACAGGCCGTCGGCCAGCGCCTCCACTTGCGCCGGGGTGGACAGGCCGTTTTCGTCATCGCTCATGTTTGCTCCCGAAACAGTTTCCATCAAGGGGCCACCAGCCCCTCGCGGATCACGCGCAGGTCATTCACGTAATTGGCCAGCGCCAGGCGGACATCGGCCCGGGTCAGCTGGTTCAGGTGTTCGCGCAGGTGCTGGTGGCCCAGCGCCACTTTCGTCAGTCCCTGCATGGCCAGGTCGTAGCGCCTGTCGAGCAGCTTGTATTCGGCGGTCTTGTTCTGGAGGTGCACCCTGGCCAGCACCAGCAGCATGCGGTCGGTATTGCGCGGCGCCGCCGGCAGCTCCAGGTCGAACAGGCCGAGGACGGTCTTCTTTTCGTTTTCATTGGTCTTGGCATACAGGCGCGTCAGGGCGATCATGGCTTCGAGCAGCGTCTGCACGTCGGCATCGCCGTCGCGCACCATGGTTTCCACGTTGCGGTTCTGGTAGCCGGACGCGGCCATGCGGGTCAACAGGCGCGTGACGCCCGTGTAGGCGGTGATATGGCGCTGGGTCAGGCCCGATTCTGCGTTCGCCCGCAAGCCGGCGCCCAGCTCGTCCACGCGCGGCCCCAGGTCATAGCGCGCGTCCCCGGCCAGCACGCTGAGCGTCTGCATGTACAGCACCACGGCTTTCTGGACGCTGACGAAATCGTTGTAGACGACGCGCCGCTTGGCATCGCTGGCGCGCGCCAGCTTGTCCGCCGCGGGGCTCAGGTAGGGCTGCTCGCGGTCATAGGTGTCGCGGTAGCGGCGCGACAGTTCGCCGTAGCCGCCCAGGCTGGCCGACGCGTCGGCAAACGCGCGCACTTCGTTCAGGCTGACCTGGGAAGAGGGACCGCTGGCGCAGCCACCCAATAGCCAGCTTGACTGCAAGCACAGCAACAACAGCAGCATGCGCACGATCATGGAGGTCCCCCTGGCTGCCAGAAAATAGTGCCCTGGAAAGGTCATTCTTCCAGACTCTTTCCACGATACTATTTTTTCTGGCAGTTAGCTGACCTTGCGCAAATCGAATTGTGGGTTTCGATACACATCCGCAATACAGCGGCCGGTCAGGCGCGCCAGGCCAGTCCCGCGGCCGTGTCGCCGAGCGGCGTGTATTCGCAGCCGACCCAGCGGTCGTAGCCGATCTCGTCGAGCAGCTTGAAGAGGAAGGGGAAATTGATTTCGCCCGTGCCGGGCTCATGCCGGCCGGGCACGTCGGCCAGCTGGATATGGCGGATCAGTGCCAGGTTGGCGCGCAGGGTATTGGCCAGCTCGCCTTCCATGCGCTGCATGTGATAAATGTCGTACTGCAAAAACAGGTTGGCCGCCCCGACCTCGGCAATGATGCCGGCCGCCTGGCGCGTGTGGTGCAGAAAATAGCCGGGCACATCGAAGGTATTGATCGGTTCGATCAGCAGGTCGATGCCGCGCTGCCCGCACTGTCCGGCCGCGAAGCGAAGGTTGGCAACGTAGGTCTCATGCGCGCGCTCGGGCGTGACGGCCACGTGGATCTTGCCGGCCAGACAGTGCAACTGCGGTACGCCGAGCTCTTCCGCGTAATCCAGCGCGATACCGACGTTGTCCTGGAATTCGCCGATCCGGCGCGGATCGCACGCCATGCCCCTTTCTCCGCTGACCCAGTCGCCGGCCGGCATATTGTGCAGCACCAGTTGCAGGTCATAGCGGTGCAGCCGCGCGACAATCTGGTCCGGCTCGAACGCGTACGGAAACAGGAACTCGACGGCATCGAAACCTGCCGCGCGCGCGGCGCCGAAACGTTCCAGGAAAGGAATGTCGTTGAACATGGTGCTCAGGTTGGCGGCAAATTTCGGCATCGTCATGCAGGGGGAGTGAAAGGGAAGGCGACATCCTACGCGATTTCCCCGTCCGGCGACGCCCGGGCCGGCCCTGCTCAGGCGTTGCCGGCGTGGATGCCGGCCATGGTCCCGAGAATGGCCGCCATGCCGGCGAGTTGCGATGGCGGCGCGCTGCGCGTCAGTTCGCGGCTGACCTGGTTGACCACGTCGGCGGCATTTCCCGCCAGCTCGCGCCCGGTCTCGGTAATCAGCGCCAGTCCCACGCGGGCGTCGCGCGGATCGCTCTGGCGCGTGACCAGGCCGATTTTTTCCAGCGGCAGCAGGGCGCGTGTCACGCCCGAGGCCGACAAGCCGACGCGTTCGGCCAGGTCGACCCGGCGCAGCTTGCCCTCCGGCGCCTGGGCCAGGTGGTTGAGGATCTGGAAATCGGCGAAGCTGATGCCGTGATAGGTGCCGAGCACGCTGTCGAAACGGCGGATCAGCAAGGCGTTGGCGCGGGCCAGGCGCAGGCAAAAATCCATGGCGGAAATCGATTCGGTCGTCATCGCACACCCTTCTTCTTTACATATGTTTGAGTACGCAAGTATATGCGCTTTATGTGACGCTTGCAAGCGCCAATAAAAACGGAGCCCGCAGGCTCCGTTGTTCGTGCAAGGACGTGATATCAGCGGCCGCGGCCACCCGAGCGGTGCGGCGAGGCGGGGCGTCCACCGCCGCTGCCACCGTTGCCACCGCCACCACCGGCACTGCGCGGCTTGGCCGTGCCACGTCCACCGCCACCCACCTTGATGACCTGGCCGCCACCGCCGCCATTGCCGCCACCGCCGGAACGGCCGGCGCCACCGCCGGGACGCCCACCGCGGCCACCGTGGCCGGGCGCGCCGCTGCGCAGCTGGATCGGCTGGGCGCGCGCGGTTGGATCCGGCTCGAAACCAGGGATGACCTGGCGCGGCAGGGTTTGCTTGATCAGTTTTTCGATGTCCTTCAACATTTCATGCTCATCCACGCAGACCAGCGACACCGCTTCGCCGGTGGCGCCGGCGCGGCCGGTACGGCCGATGCGGTGCACATAATCTTCCGGGATGTTCGGCAGGTCGTAGTTGACGACGTGCGGCAGCTGGTCGATATCGATACCGCGCGCGGCGATGTCGGTGGCCACCAGCACCTGCAGGGCGCCGTCCTTGAACTCGGACAGGGCCTTGGTACGGGCCGACTGGCTCTTGTTGCCGTGGATCGCCATCGCACCGATGCCGTCCGCGCCCAGCTGCTCGACCAGCTTGTTGGCGCCGTGCTTGGTGCGGGTGAACACCAGGACTTGCGTCCAGTTGTTCGACTTGATCAGGTGCGCCAGCATCGGGTGCTTCTTGTCGCGGTCGACCGGGTAGATGGTCTGCTGGATCACTTCGACGGCCGAGTTGCGGCGCGCCACCTCAATCATGGCAGGCTTGTTCAGCAGGCCATCGGCCAGCGCCTTGATCTCGTCCGAGAACGTGGCCGAGAACAGCAGGTTCTGGCGCTTCGGCGGCAGCACGGCCAGCACTTTCTTGATGTCGCGGATGAAACCCATGTCGAGCATGCGGTCGGCTTCGTCGAGGATCAGGATGTCGACTTTCGACAGGTCGACGGTGCGCTGTTCCATATGGTCGAGCAGGCGGCCCGGCGTGGCGACGAGGATGTCGACGCCGTGCTTGAGCTGCTTGATCTGTGGATTGATGCCGACACCGCCGAAAATCACGGCCGAGTTCAGGCTCGTGTACTTGCCGTACAGGCGCACGCTTTCTTCGACCTGGGCCGCGAGTTCGCGGGTTGGCGTCAGGATCAGGGCGCGCACGACGCGGGCGCTGGTTTTATTGGCCTGCGCCCTGCCGATGGCGTCCTGGGACAGGCGATGCAGGATCGGCAGCGTGAAGCCGGCGGTCTTGCCGGTACCGGTCTGGGCGCCGGCCAGCAGGTCGCCGCCGTTCAGTACGGCAGGAATGGCCTGGGCCTGGATCGGCGTCGGGGAGGTATAACCTTGTTCGGTGACGGCACGCAAAATGGCGTCGGACAGCCCGAGGGTAGCAAATGACATAGGTAACTTTATCGGTAAGGATCGACCTGTCGCCCGTTTCTGCTGGGCGCCAGTCAAGGCAATCGGATTGAAGAATCGAGGCGGCCGTGACTGGTGCGGCGCCGCCCGCCGTGAACTGTCTGTGACAGCCTGACGGGATTATAATGAAAGAAGTTTCGCTATGGAAACTGCCAGTGTAACGCAGTGTAACCGCGTCTCAGTGCCCGGCTGCTGGGTTGCCACGCATTGCTGCGCGTTGCCGCGGGCACATTCCTGGCGACACAGAATGTATTTTACGCGAAAGGCGAGAGCAGCGGGATCATCTGGCCAAACACCTTCGGCGCGGCGGCCACCACGTCACCCTTGTGCAGGTACTCGGACTCGCCCGAGAACTCGCCGACGATGCCGCCGGCTTCCGTCACCAGCAGCGAACCGGCCGCGATGTCCCAGATCTTCAGGCCTTTTTCGAAGAAGCCGTCGCTGCGGCCGGCCGCCACGTTGGCCAGCTCCAGCGCAGCCGAGCCGCTCGAGCGGATACCGTGGCAGCGCTCGGCCATGACTTCGTACATTTTCAGGTATTCGGCCAGCGCGCGGGGACCGGCGCCATGGCCAGCTGACAGCAGCGCCTTGCCGATGCGGTCGTGGCTGGTGACGCGGATGCGTTTTTCGTTCAGGTAGGCGCCGCCGCCCTTGCTGGCGGTGAACAGGTCGTTACGGACCGGATCGTAGATGACGGCTTGCGTGATGATGCCGCGCTGCGACAGCGCGATCGAGACGCAATAGTTGGGATAGCCGTGCATGAAGTTGGTGGTGCCGTCGAGCGGATCGATGATCCACGCAAAATCACTCTCGTCATGCAGGTTCTTGGACGGGCCCGATTCCTCGGCCAGGATGGCGTGATCCGGGTAGGCCTTGAGGAGGGTCTCGATGATCGCTTGCTCGGCGGCCTGGTCGATGTCGGTCACGAAATTATTGTGGCTTTTTTCCGTGATGGTGACGCGGTCGACGTCGAACGCGGCGCGGTTGATGACGGTGGCGGCGCGGCGGGCGGCTTTGATCGCCGTATTGAGCATTGGATGCATGAGGGGCTTTTCCGTAAAAATGAACGCTGGCGCCCACCGCGTGCGGTTCGTCGTGAACCTGGCGCCGTGAACGGACATGAGAGAGAGTAATTTAAAGAGCGGTGCGGTGGCAAACGGTTAGAATTCCGGCATCTCTGCCAAAACGTCCATCGTGTCTGTTGCGCGATAGCGCTATTTTACTCTAAATGAACCTGCCTGAAATCAACACTCCACTTTTTCAGCGCCTGCGCTTCGTGCTGGTGCACACCAGCCGGGCCGGCAATATCGGCTCGGTGGCGCGCGCCATCAAGACCATGGGCTTCGGCGAACTGGTGCTGGTGGCGCCCCGCTGCGACGATCCGCTGATCGACGCCGAAGCCGTCGCCTTTGCCAGCGGCGCCGACGATGTGCTGAAAGGCGCCCGCATCGTCGACGATATCGGCCAGGCACTGGAAGGTTGCAACTTCGCCGCCTCCGTCTCGGCCCGGCTGCGCGAATTTTCGCCACCGGTATGGACGCCGCGCGCGTTCGCCGGGCACGTCGCCGTCGCCAACGACCTGCGTCCCGCGCTCATTCTCGGCAACGAACGCTTCGGCCTGCCGAACCAGATCGTGGAACAGTGCAATGTCCTGATCAACATTCCGGCCAATCCCGCCTATTCATCGCTGAACCTGTCGCAGGCCGCGCAGGTGCTGGCCTACGAATGCCGCATCGCCGCGCTCGGTGAGGAGGGCGCCGTTGCGGCGGCCAGCCCCATCGGCTTTCAAGGCGCCGCGGCCGGCGTGACCGAGATCGAAGGCATGTACGCCCACTTGCAGCAGGCGCTCGTGGCCATCGATTTCCTCGACGCCGACAACCCGAAGAAATTGATGCCGCGCCTGAAGCGGCTGTTTGCGCGCACGCAGCTCGAAACGGAAGAGGTCAACATCCTGCGCGGCATCGCGCGGCAGATCCTGAAGCACGCCCCGAAGCAAACTGAACAGAAATGACCCTTTTCATGCACGGCGCATAGAATCATCGCTCTTGTTACTTGGAAATGGAAACCGGATGAAAAGTCGCAGGACCTTTCTGAAAGCTGGCGTGGGCGCCGCGCTGGCGCTGGTACTGGGAGGCGGCATCTATCGCGCCACCCGCAGCGCGCCGGTGCCGCACCCCCTGGTGCTCGATGCCGACGCACGCGCCGCCCTGGGCGCCATCGTCCCGGCGCTGCTGGAAGGCGCATGGGGGCCAGGCAATCCGACAGCCCTTGGGGCTATCGTCGACGATGTCCAGCATGCCATCCTGGGCCTGCCGCTGGCCAGCCAGGCGGAGCTGCGCGACCTGTTCGGCCTGTTGGCGCTGGCGCCCGCGCGGCGCTTGCTGACCGGTATCGGCGGCACGTGGTCCGGCGCCAGCCCGGCCGCCGTGCACGCTTTCCTGCAGGGCTGGCGCACCAGTCCGCTGGGCCGGCTGCGGGCTGCGTACGCCGCGCTGCACGACCTGGTGCTGGGCGCCTGGTATGCGGCACCGGCCAGCTGGGAGGCGATCGGCTATCCCGGACCCCAGCTGGAATGGGGCCCATGAGCGTGCGCATCCCCGACCCCGTGGCGCTGGGGCTGGCGCGCGGCTGGGACGTCATCGACGGCGCCATGCTCGCGCGCGACCGCGCGCTCGAAGCCGACGTCGTCATCGTCGGCAGCGGCGCCGGCGGGGGCGTGACGGCCGAGATCCTGGCGCTGTCGGGGCTGAAGGTCGTCATCGTCGAAGAAGGCGCGCTGAAAAGTTCCAGTGACTTCAAAATGCGCGAAGCCGATGCCTACCCGCAGCTGTACCAGGAGTCGGCGGCCCGCAAGACGCGCGACAAGGCCATCAACATCCTGCAAGGGCGCACGGTGGGCGGCTCGACCACGGTCAACTGGACGTCGAGCTTCCGCACGCCTGCGTCGACGCTCGCCTTTTGGCGCGAACGCTACGGCCTGGCCACCTGCACTGACGCGGCGCTGGCGCCATGGTTCGACCTGATGGAGCAGCGCCTGGGTATCGCCGAATGGCAAACCCCGCCCAACGAAAACAATGATTTATTGCGCCGCGGCGCCGCCCGGCTGGGCTACGCCACCGGCGTCATCAGGCGCAATGTGCGCGGCTGCTGGAACCTGGGCTACTGCGGCATGGGCTGCCCCACGAATGCCAAGCAGTCGATGCTGGTGACGACCATTCCCGTGGCGCTGGCGCACGGCGCCACGCTGCTCACGCGCGTGCGCGCCGGGCGCCTGGTCATCGAAGGCGAGCGGGTGCGGCACCTGGTGTGCACCGCGCTGGCGGCGGACGGGGTCTCGCCGTCGGGCAAAACCGTCACCGTGCGCGCGCGCCATTTCATCGTGGCGGGCGGCGCCATCAATTCGCCGGGTTTGCTGATGCGCTCGAACGCGCCCGACCCGAACGACCTGCTGGGCCAACGCACTTTCCTGCATCCCACGCTGGTGTCGGCCGGCCTGTTCGCGCAGCGTGTCGACGGTTACGCCGGCGCCCCGCAAAGCGTGTATTCAGACCATTTTCTGCAGCAAGGCCCCCTCGACGGCCCGCTGGGGTTCATGCTGGAAGCGCCGCCCATCCACCCGGTGCTGCTGGCCACGACGCTGGCGGGTTTTGGCGCGGCCCATGCTGAAACGATGCGCGAATTCGCCCATATCCACGGCTTGCTGGCGCTGTTGCGCGACGGCTTTCATGCAGCCTCGACCGGCGGCACCGTCAGCCTGCAGGAAGGCATGCCGGTGCTCGACTATCCGCTGGGCAGCACCTTGTGGGACGGCGCCCGGCGCGCCTTGCTGGCGATGGCGGAAATCCAGTTCGCCGCCGGCGCCCGCTCGGTCCAGCCGGCGCACGAGCTGGCCGGCCCGTACACCAGCTGGGCCGCCGCCAGGAAGGGCATTGCCGAGCTCGCGTACCAGGTCCACATCACGCGCATCGTGTCGGCGCACGTGATGGGCGGCTGCATGATGGCGGGGGACCCACACAGCGGCGTCGTCGATCCCGATGGCCGCTACCACGGCCTGCAGAACCTGTCGGTGCACGACGGGTCCATTTTCCCCACCTCGGTCGGCGCCAATCCGCAACTGTCCATCTACGCCATCGTCGCGCGCATGGCCAGCACGCTGGCGCAGGCGCTGACCGGCAAGCCGGCGGCACGGCCGCGCGCGGAAGTGGCCTGACCGATGAGCGCCCGCCAGATGCTGCGCGCGCTGCTGCTGGTGCAACTCGTGTGCGCCAGCCTGGTCGGCTACGCGATCGCGCGCTGGCTGCACGCCGGCTTCATCACCGGCCTGTTCGGCGGCGCCATCGCGCTGGTGCTGGTGCGCCTGGCCATCAGCGCGAACAATTTCCGCATGAGTGCGCGTGCGTCCAGCATCACACCGGTTGAGCATCGCATCGGCGCACGCGCCGCGCTGGTACTGTTCGGCGAGGAGTTCGCGGCATCGATGCGCTTTTCATCCTGGACCATGGCGCGCGCCGTGCCGCACCTGCGCGTGCAGCCGAATTCCATCACGCCTCCCGTCCTGCTGGTGCACGGGTATGGCTGCAACAGCGGCTACTGGGCCCATCTGACGCCGCTGCTCGATGCCGCCCATATCAGCCATGCGACGCTTGACCTGGTACCGGTAACGGCGTCGATCGACGCTTACGTGCCGCTGGTGGAGGAGGGCGTGCGGGCGCTGCTGGCCGCGACCGGTGCGCGCCAGGTCGTCATCGTGGCGCACAGCATGGGTGGCCTGGTGGCGCGCGCGTGGATGCGCGAACATGGAAGCGCGCGCGTGGCCCGTGTCATCACGCTGGGCACGCCGCACCACGGCACCAGCCTCGCCAGTTTCGGCCTCGGCGAGAATGCGCTGCAGATGCGCCGGGACGGCGCGTGGCTGCGCGACCTGGCCGCGTCGGAAGATGCGGCGATACGTGCGCTGATCACGTCGATCTACACGCACCACGACAATATCGTCGCGCCGCAGACGTCCAGCGAACTGGAAGGCGCGCGCAATATCGCGTTTGGCGGCGTGGGGCACGTGGCGCTGGCGGCAAATGCGCGCATTCTGGCGGCGGTGATCCGCGAGTTGCAGGCCGGTGCAGCTTGACTACGACCACTTCAACTGTCCGCCACCGAGCGCGATGACGCGTCCACCGACCTGGATGGTGCCGTCAGCAACATCCAGCGTCAGCACGTTTGGCCGACCGATCAGCGTGCCTTGACGGAGGGTCGCGTGCAACGGTGCGTCGCCCTGCGTTTCCAGCCACCAGCCCCCCAGGTTGGCGCAGGCTGAACCGGTGCCCGGGTCTTCGCTGAGGCTGCCGTTCGCCATCCAGAAATAGCGTACCTCGAAACCCTCCGCCGTGCGGGCAAAGACATACAGTTTGGGCTGGCCGGCGAGATTCGTGCAGTAGCGTGCCACCAGCGCGGCGTCGGGACGGCAAGCCTGGACTGCCTCGACGCTGGCCAGCGGGATCATCGGCTGCTCAGTGCCGCAGTTCACCCACAGCACGGGCCCGCTGATTGCGTCAAGCGGCAAGCCCAGCGCGGCGGCCAGCTCGCTCGTTGTGGCCTGCATCGCCCGGTAGCTGGGCCGATTTGCGGCCAGGTGCCAGCGTCCGCCATCGAGATGCACCGGGATGACGCCAGCCGCCATGTCGATCGCGAAATGGGTACCGGCGCCCAGCAGCGTGCTCGCGACATGCGCGGAACCCAGCGTTGGATGGCCGGCAAACGGCATCTCATAGGTAGGGGTGAAAATCCGGATGCGTGCGGCGGCACGTTCGGAAGGCAGGAGGAAAGTTGTTTCGGACAGGTTGAACTGGCGTGCAATCAATTGCATCTCGGCACTTGAGAGGGTGCTGGCGTCTTCGATGACAGCCAGCGGATTGCCGCCAAACGGGGTTTCTGCGAAGACGTTGACGAGGCGGTATTGGATGGTGGTCATGGGCTGGGGAAGGCGAGGGAAATCGGTTCAATCACGGTCGGTGGCAACATTGACGACAGAATGCCCGGCGAAACTCGTGGAGGCCGGAGCGGTATTGAGAGAGTCGCCAGTGTGCCGTCTTTTTGACGACCAGGGGCGTCATTTCTTTTGCCAGCGGCATCAAGCGTCCACGGCCAGTGCTCGTTGAAGGTTCGCTGGCGATGATGCGCGTCAGGCCGCTTCTTGTGTCGGGAGCATGGGGGGGCGCGTGCTGGAATGTCAGCGCGGCGTCCGATGAAACATCGACGCGGCTCTGCTGAATCCGGCAGATGGCGGTCCCCGCCGGTTTCTTTTCCCGCACGACCGTTCGATGTTATGCTGACGCCGTAATCAATCACGCTTGTCCCCATGCTCCAGAAAGCCCCACGTCGCACGCGCGAACGCATCCTTGAACTGTCGCTGCGGCTGTTCAATGAATTCGGCGAGCCGAACATCACGACGACCGTCATCGCGGAAGAGATGAATATCTCGCCGGGGAATTTGTATTACCATTTCCGGAACAAGGACGATATCGTCAATTCGATCTTCGTCCAGTTCGAGGCCGAGATCGAGCGCATCCTGACGGTGCCGGCGGGGCGCCGCTCGAACATGCAGGACGTGTGGCTGTACCTGCACCTGATGTTCGAACTGATCTGGCGCTACCGCTTCTTCTATCGCGACCTGAACGACCTGCTGTCGCGCAACCGCAAGCTCGAAGTCCACTTCAAGGCGATTTTGGCGCACAAGATCAAGGTCGCGCGCCAGTTGTGCGAGGACCTGCGCAGCGAAGGCTCGCTGGAAGCGTCCGATCCTTTGATCAATGCGATGGCGACGAATATGGTCGTGGTGGCGACCTACTGGCTGTCGTACGAATACGTGCGCAATCCGCGCAAGTACAGCGAGCAGCAGGCCATCGCCGATGCGCTGGCGCGCGGCTGCTACCAGGTGCTGTCGATGGTCGGCCCGTACCTGCGCGGCGAAACGCATGCGCTGTTCCAGAAACTGTCCGACGACTACCTCGAAAAACTGGCGCCCGACGAAACCCCTGCCAAGGCTCCCGCATGACGCATGTACTGAAGACCGTCGCCGTCTACTGCGGCGCATCGATGGGCGCCGATCCGGTATATGCCGATGCGGCGCGCGCACTGGCGCAGGCGCTGGTCGAACACAATATCGCGCTGGTCTATGGCGGCGGCAAGGTCGGGCTGATGGGTGTCATCGCCGACGAAGTGCTGCGCCTGGGCGGCGAAGCCACCGGCGTGATTCCGCAGGCGCTGATGGCGCGCGAAGTGGGACACGCTGGCCTCACGCGCCTGTTCGTCGTCAAGGACATGCATGAACGCAAGGCGATGATGGCGCAGCTGTCGGACGGGTTCATCGCCATGCCGGGCGGGATGGGCACGCTGGAAGAGTTGTTCGAGATGCTGACCTGGGCGCAGCTCGGCATCCACGCCAAGCCGGTCGGCCTGCTCAACGTGAACGGTTTTTACGATGGCCTGATTGCGTTTGTCGCACACCAGCGCGAGCACGGTTTCGTGCGGCCCGAACACGCGGCGCTGATGCTGGCCGATGCCGATGCCGGCACACTGCTGCGGCGCCTGCGCGGCGAGTGAGCATTGATACCGGAGTCAGCCTGCGACGATGCGGTTGCGCCCGGCCTCCTTGGCCTGGTACAGCGCCTTGTCGGCGCGCTTGACGGTCTCGGCGAAATCCTCCTCATCCCTGCGGGCGGCCACGCCGGCTGAAAAACTGATCGGCCCCAGCGCCGCGAAATCCGGCACCTGCATGGTGGCCACCTGCTGCGCCATGCGCCCCAATACCTGCTGCGCTTCAGGCAGCGCGGTGGCCGGCAGCATCAACAAGAATTCTTCGCCGCCCCAGCGGGCCAGGACGTCGGCGGCGCGCAGTTCGGCGCGGGCGGCGCCGGCAAAGGCGCGCAGCACGGCGTCGCCGGCGGCGTGGCCATGGCGGTCGTTGACGCGCTTGAAGAAATCGATATCGAGCAGGGCGATGCAGGTGGCGCCGGTCGCGCCGGCGCGGCGCTGCTCGCGGTCGAGCACCTCGTTCATGTAGCGGCGGTTGGCCAGCGATGTCAGTTCGTCGACCGTCGCCAATGTCCGGATGGTGTCGACCGCCTTCAGCAAATCCTGTTTCTGCTTTTTCAGGCGCGCGCGCAGCTTGTTCATTTCGCCGGTCAGCGCCGTCACCGTCAGCAGGCCCACCGCCATGAACGCAAAGGTCAGCAACTCGATGGTGGCGGGATAATGCGCCGGATCGGTCTGGACGAGCCATGCCATCACCACGGCCAGCCCGGCCAGCGCGATGGCGCTGAGGATCAGGGTCTGGCGCGGCCGCATGGCGAACGTGCAGAAGGAGATCACCACCACCAGCATGAGCAGCGATGCGGACCGCAGCGGGCCGCTGACGGCGTACAGCCACAGGTCGCAGCTGACCCAGAACAGGCCCTGGACCACGGACAGCATGCGCGGCGTGATGCGCAGCAGGTCGGAAAAGCGTACCAGGAGATAGCAGGCCATGACGCCACTGGCGCTGTAGATGACCAGGGGCAGGGCGGCCGCGCTGCTGGTCACGCCGGCGAGGATCTGCACGTGCACGAGCAGCCCGCAGACGACGTACACCAGCACGCTGGCGGCCCAGTAGACCAGCATGCGCTGCAATTGCGGCGTGTGGCCGAACAGGGCGCGCAGTACGGGATTGCCGGAGAAAGCGGCGCGCAGCATCAGGCGTGGTCCACCAGGGCGGCGCCGGCGCGCGCGTCGGCCTGGTCGGCCAGCAGCCGGGCGATGTGTGCAGGGGGCACCGGGCGGCTGAACAGGTAGCCCTGCATTTCGTCGCACTCGTGGGTGCGCAGGAAGGTGCGCTGCTGCTCGGTCTCGACCCCTTCGGCGATCACGCGCAGGTTGAGTTTATGGGCCAGCGAGATGACCGCCATCGTGATGGCCTGGTCGTCGGTGTTGTCGGCCAGGTCGCGGATGAAGGACTTGTCGATTTTGAGGGTGCTGATCGGGAAGGATTTCAGCGCCGACAAGCTCGAGTAACCGGTGCCGAAATCGTCGATCGACAACGACAGGCCCATCGATTTGAGGGCGCGCATCTTGCCGACCGACTGGATCATGTCGCGCATGATCAGGCTTTCCGTCACCTCGAGTTCGAGGCCGTCCGGCGCCAACGCGCTGTGCTCGAGGGCGCCGGCGATGCGTTCGACCAGCCGCGCTTCCTCGAACTGGCGCGGCGATACATTCACCGACACGATGATCGGGTCGAGCCCGGCGTCGCGCCAGGCCTGGTTCTGGCGGCACGCGCTGCGCACCACCCAGTCGCCCAGCGCCACGATCATGCCGCTTTCCTCGGCCAGCGCGATGAAGCGCTGCGGCGAGACCATGCCCAGTTCGGGATGGTCCCAGCGCAGCAGCGCCTCGACCCCGAACATGCGGCCGGTGCGCAGGTCGATCTTGGGCTGGTACAGCAAATAGAACTGCGACGGCCCGGCGTCGATACCGAGCGTCGTGTCGAGCGCGTTGCGCAGGCCGTCCAGCAGGACCAGCTTTTCCTCGACGCTGGCGTTCATTTCGCGCAGGTAGAACTGGTAATTGTTATGGCCCAGTTCCTTGGCGCGGTACATGGCCGCGTCGGCGTTCATCATCAACGTGTTGGCATCGAGGCCGTCGCGCGGGTACATCACCACGCCCATGCTGCAGCTGACCTGCACCGCGTGGCCGTCGAGCAGCACCGGTTCGTTGACCGTCAAGCGGATTTTTTCCAGCAACGGGGCGATCTCCTGCGCGTCGCCGGCGCCATCGGGCAGCACGAGGACGAATTCATCGCCGCCGAAGCGGCCCAGCGTGTCGTTGCGGCGCATGCAGGCCTGCATGCGCGCGCCGACAATCTTCAGCAACTCGTCGCCCGCATTGTGGCCAAGGCCGTCGTTGACCAGCTTGAAGCCATCGAGGTCGATGAACGCCACCGCCACGCTGGCGCCGCGCACGCGGGCGGCCGCGTCGATGGCCTGTTCCAGGCGCTCGCGGATCAGGCTGCGGTTCGGCAGCCCGGTCAGCTCGTCGTGATGGGCCATGTGCAGGATGCGCTGCTCGGTGTGTTTGCGTTCGGTGATGTCGCGCACGATGACGACCAGGCCGTTTTCCACCGCCACCACCTGGCGCTGCATCCAGCGCCGGCTGGCGCCGGCGTGCTCGCCGCGCCACTCGGTCTCGCTGGCCTGGCCGCTCAGGGCCACCTGTTTCAGGTCCTCGAAAATCCCGTTGTCGCGATAGCGTGGCAGCACGTGGCCGAGCTGGCGTCCGGCCACGGCGGCTTTCGCCAGGCCGGTCAGCGCTTCGGCGCGGCTGTTCAGCGCCTCGAGCAGGAAGTCGACGATTTCGCCATGCGCATCGACGACGGTCCGCACCACGAAAAAGGCGTCGGGACTGGCTTCGGATGCCGCTGCATAGGTTTCCTGGGCCCGGCGCACGCCCCTGCGGGTCCGCGCCAGCTGCCATGACCAGGTGGCGACCAGGGCCACGATCAGCACCAGTACGGCGCTCGCGCCCCCGGCCACCATCACGTAGTTCGCACGCAGTTTGCGGTAGGGCGCCATCTGCTCGTCTTCCGACAGCGCCACCAGCGCGGCCAGGTCGAAACCATGCAGGCGCCGCACGGCGGTGTAGCGCGGGACGCCGTCGGGCAGGAAGGTGCCGGGATCGATGGCGTCGTCGGGCATGCGGCCGATGGGCAGCGCTTCGCCCCAGCTGAGGCGCTCGCCCACGCGCAGCGCCCGTGCGACGCCATCGCTGCCAATCACACCCATCACGCCGCGCTCACCCGCGCGCGAGCGCTCGTACGCGCTGGTGAAGTAGGCCGGGTCGGCTTCGACGATGGCGATGCCGGCGAATGCGCCGCCGGCGTCGTTCAGGCGGCGCGTGAAGTGCAAATGCGGATCCAGCTTGGCGCCGTCCGACATCGTCGGGCTGACGAAGGGGCGATTCGTGTTCTGGTCGCGGTGCACCGTGAAATAGCGTTCGTGCGAGATGTCGATGGGGCGCATGGCGGGATTGCTGGCCACGACGATGCCGTTCTTGTCGGCCACGCTGACCACGAACACCAGCGCCGACGGCAGCAGCGACTGCTGGCGCAGCGCGGCCAGGGCGCCCGCCGGACCGTTCAGTTCGACGGCGTATTTGAGGACCTTCAGGGTCTGGTCGATGCCGGCCAGGTTGCGTCCCAGCTGTGCTTCATAGGTATCGACCTGTTCGTGCGCGGCGATCCGCGCGGCGGCGACAGCGTTGCCGTGCTCGACGCCGATGAAATGGAACGTGGCGAGCCAGACCGCGACCAGCAGCAGCAGGCCGAACAGCGGCAGCGAGATATGGGTTTCCAGCACCAGCGCCAGCGCCGGGCGGCGGGCCGACGGCAGCGCGGGTTCGCCCGGCATCATCGCAGCACCAGGACCGGGCGCACGCTGGCATCGAGCGCGCTGCGTTCGATGTAGCCGATCAGCCCGGGCGTGTCGGCCACCAGTTTTTTGACGGCGGCGTTGCCGGCGACTTCGCGAGGCGGCTGGCCGCGCCCGGTGAACAGCAGCTTGGACCAGTAGGCTTTGAGCAGCGCCGGGCTTTTCGACGCGACCCGCTCGTAGAACTCGTCGCGCGTGTTCGAGCCGACCGGCTGGTCGATGGCTGCGATCACGGCGCCGTCGGGCAGCTGGGCCGACTGGCCGAGGAAGATGGCAGCCACCTGGTCGCTGCGCAGCATCGGGGCGGCGCTGCGCGAAGAGACGATCACCACGAGTTCGGACGCGGACGCGGAGGCATCGAGCAGGACGCCTGCGAGCAGGAGCAGGGCGGCGAAGGCAGCGGAAAGGGAGCGGAGAGATAGCGTCATGGGCGGCCTCAGAATACGAAGTCGAGCGTCATGCTCGTCACATCGATCGGCCGGCCTGACAGGAAGTCCGGCTGCTGGTTGATCAGCATGCCGCGGCTGTTGCGGTGCGGCGTGACGCGCTCGAACTGGAATTTGAGCGCAATGTTTTCCAGCGCATCCCAGCGCAGGCCGACGCTGGCCGTGGACTGTTCCGGGCGCGTCATCAGCAGCTGGTCCAGGCCGGCGTTGAGCGCGGCGCCGGCGCCCGCCAGCATTGGCGGCAAACCGGCCAGCGGCAGGCCGCTGCTGCGGGTGTCGCCCTGGGCGCGCACGGCGCTGTAGCCGGCATACGGCGTAAAGGCGCGCCAGCGGTAGCCGGCACCGAGCGCCACGCCCACATTCGTGCCGAGTACCGACTGCGAACGCTGGCGGCCGCCTTCGATGTTGACGAACCAGGTTCCGGGATCGTATTCCATGCCCAGCGCCACCAGCGAGATGCGCTTGTGGTCGACCGAATAGCGGTCGGCCAGTGCGGTGCCTGCGGGACCGAATTGCGCGAGGCCGGCAAACAATGCGTTGGCGATGTTGACGGTCACGTCGGCGCCGATCGCGCTGGCGCGCGCACTGAAGCTGCCGGCCTCGATGGTGTGCGCCAGCGCCATGATGCGGCGTGCACGCAGGCGCGATGTCGCGTCCATCGACAGGTCGGTGCGGCCGTACTGGAAGCGCGTCGTGTGGCGTACGTCCCAGGTGCGCCAGCGCCAGGCGAGGTCGGCGCCGTCGCTGCTCGTGATGGGCACGCCGCCCGACACTTCGGTGGGCTGGCGCACCGCGCTGTAGACATAGCCGACCTTGCGGTGCTCGGCTGCCATGAACACCGGCAGCGCGACCCGCCCGACGCGCAGGGCGATGTCCGGCGTCACCTGGTATTTCAGGTTGGCCCACTCCACTTGCGGACGATAGCTGTTGTTGTACCGCTGTTCGCTGACGACTTGCAGCACCGCGGACCACTGGGTTGACAGCGCCACGTCGAGCTGGGCGCCGAGCCGGGTGTCGACGTCACCGCTCCAGCGCCCGCTGGCGCCGGCGCCGCTGTATTTCAGCACCGAGCTGGTGAAGTCGGCATGGTCGGTATTGGCGTGCACCATGCCGAGCGTGCCGAAACCGGATAATTTCCAGTTGCTGGGAAGAGTATCGTCCGCCATGGCCGGCGTGCTCGACAGCGCCATGGCGATGGCTGCAGCGCGTGCACAGGCGGCGGGACGAACGGAAGGGAGGACAGGCGGGCGAATCGACAACATCGATGAAATCTCGTGGCCGCCAGCGTGGCGCGTGGCAGGCAAAATGGGTGTGTGGAACGAAGCAGGCAAGCGTGGATGCGGGGGCAATCCAGGAAGACGACGACTGTAACCATCACGGTTTTGCTTGTCGATAAGTTTCTTTTGAGAACTGGTAATCCGTGATATAGCGGTTGCGTATATGCAACAATGTTGGTTCCTCAGCAATTCTCGCCCTTGGCTTGCCTATCGCCTCATTCGGGCAGGGTCCACAGGCGTTCGCCGGATATGTCGAGCTGGGTAAGGTAAAGCCGCACATCGAATTCGTACTGGTGGTACTGGGGTTCCATCCAGCAGCACAGTTTGTAGAAGGCCTTGTCGTGCTGCTTTTCTTTCAAGTGCGCCAGTTCATGCACGGCGATCATGCGCAGGAACGGTTCGGGGGCGTCGCGAAACACCGTGCCGATGCGAATTTCGTGCTTGGCTTTGAGTTTGCCGCCCTGCACGCGCGAAATTGCGGTATGCAAGCCCAGTGCCTGCTGCACCACCTGGATCTTGCTGTCGTAGGCGACCTTGGCCACGGGGTCGGCGTTGCGCAGGTAGGTATCCTTCAAATCCTGGACGTAGCCGTACAGCGCCTTGTCGGTGCGGATGCCGTGCGCCTGCGGATACCGTTCGCGCAATACGTCGGCCAGGCGATCCTGGTCGATCAGGCGGGCGACCTGGTCGCGGGTTTGCTCGGGATAGGCGCCGAGGTATTTCAGGATGACGGTCATGCGGATGCGGGCGCCGGGGACAAGCGGCCAAAGGGAGAAGGGGCGCAATTTAGCATACCCGGTCAATGGCAGCACTGCCGTGCTTGCGGCGCCCGGCCACCTTCGCAAAAAAGCCGGACTTGCCGCCCGGCCCCGCAACGTCAGACAACCTCGGGACAGCTGGAAAGGCACGCTACTCCTTGCCCCCCTGGCGCCCGCCCTTGTCACCGCCACTGGCGTTGCCGGCGCCACCCGCTGCCGCCGCGGCGCGGCTTGCCGACTGCCGGCTTTCCCCGCCCTTGCGTCCGATGTCCGCCATATGTTCGCGGTTGCGGCTGACGGCTTCGCCGCCTTTTTGCCCGGCGCGGCGTGCTTCTTCGGAATCGAATTCGTGTGCCGTGCCTTTCTGGTGCGCTGCCTGGCCCCCCTTGCTGGCTATTTCACGCTGCTGGTTTTCATCCATCGCGGCAAAGCCGCGCTTGGCCGGGCCGCCGGTGCTGCTGCCACCGCCGCTCTTCTGGGCGTTGCCGCCCGCGCTCTTGCCGCCTTGTTTGCTAGTCGCCATGTCGATCTCCTGGTTGCCTGCAATGTCAAAAGTGCGAAGACTTGAACACATCTGGATGCGCTCGTTGGTTAGAGAGCAGACCGGGCGCGAAGTTCCAGCCTGATGCGCGCATTCGCACGCGGCCTGGTGCGGCTGTGCTTCGGTTGGCGAAACCGGGGATAATGGTGCGTGGATGGCAAATGGGGATCGACTATGCGGTGGAGCAAGCTGGTGGCGCCGGCCTTGTGGTTTCTGGGCGGCGTGGCCTCGGCGAAGATGGGCGGGCAAAGCAGGCGGGGCACCGGTCCGCAGCACCGGGGCCGGCGCACGCGCCAGGACCGCCGCGTCGATGTCGCCAGCCGCCTCGACGCGTTCGAGCATGTGACCGATTCGGCCGGCATCGGCCTGTATTTCTGGAACATGGTGACCGACACGCTGACCTGGTCGCAGCACCATTACGCCATGTTCGGCTACGATGCCGCGCTGCCCGCCAGCCATGCGATGTTCCGCGCGCGCATCCATCCGGACGACCTGGCGCTGGTCGACGCCGCCGTGGCCACGGCGCTGGCCAGCCGCAGCGATTACCTGCTGCGCTTTCGCCTGCGCATGCCGGACGGCACGCTGCGCTACGTGCGCGGCAGCGGGCGCGCCACGTATGGCGCCGACGGCCTGCCCACCGCCATGAACGGCGCCGTGATCGACATTACCGAGACCACCGAAGCCCTCAACGCCACGCGCCAGCGCGAACTCGACCTGGCCACCGTGGCGGCCAACCTGCCCGACATCATCAGCCGGTTCGACCGCCAGCGCCGCTGCCTGTTCGTCTCCCCACGGATCGAAGAGCTGAGCGGCCATCCGCCGGCCTGGTTCATCGGCAAGACGCACGACCAGCTGGGCCTCGATCCGATCCTGGCGGCGCGCTGGGGCGCCGTGCTGGAAGACGTGATCCGCCATGGCACCGCGCGCGAATTCGATTTTTCCCAGGTCGGCGTGGACGGGCGTGAGCGCTTTTACATCACGCGTGCGCTGCCGTCGTTCGGCGCCGACGGGCTGGTCGACACCGTGCTGACGATTTCCACCGACCATACCGAGCGCGAGCGCGCCGCGCGCCAGCTGCGCCTTGAAGGTGCGCTGCTGGAAAAGGCAGACGCGCGCAAGAACGAATACCTGGCCACGCTGGCCCACGAACTGCGCGGCCCGCTCGCGCCCATTTCGTCGGCGGTGCAGCTGCTCGGCCTGTCCGACCAGCAGGACGTGCGTGAAAAGGCGCGCCGCGTGATCGAGCGCCAGGTGGCGCAGCTGGCCGGCCTGGTGGGCGACCTGATGGAAGTGGGGCGCATCAGTTCCGGCAAGCTCGAGATCGACCGTGGCCTGGTGCAGCTGCGCAGCGTGATCGACCAGGCCGTGGAGGCGGCGCGGCCGCTGCTCGACGCGCGCCGCCAGCCGCTCACGGTGCAGCTGCCGCCCGACGATACCTGGGTCGACGGCGACGCGCTGCGCCTGACCCAGGCGTTCTCGAACCTGCTGACGAATGCATCCAAATACTCGCCGCCGGGCGCGCCGGTCGCCATCGATGCGCGCGTCGAGGCGGGGCGCATCGTCGTCGATGTCATCGACCAGGGCATTGGTTTGACGCTTGAGGCCATGCGCGATATTTTCGATCTGTTCGTGCAGGTCAATCCCACCGGCGTGCTGGCCCAGGGCGGCCTGGGAATCGGCCTGTCGCTGGTGCGCCAGCTGGTGGAACTGCATGGTGGCGCAGTGACGGTGCGCAGCGACGGACCCGACCGGGGCGCCTGCTTCACCGTGACGTTGCCGCTGGGCCAGGCGCCGGCTGGCCAGGCCGATGCGCCGGCCGCGCCGGTGGCGCAGGCAGGCGGCCTGCGCGTGCTGGTCGTCGATGACAATACCGACGGTGCGCAGACGCTGGGCGCGCTGCTGGAAGCGCTGGGGCACCAGCCGGTGACCGCGTTCAATGGAAACGATGCCGTGCGCCTGGCCCGGGAACAGGCATTCGACCTGGCGTTCCTCGACCTGGGCCTGCCGGATATCAGCGGCATCCAGGTCGGGCTGACCATCCGCGGCATGCCGCGCGGCCGGCACATGCCGCTGATCGCCCTGACCGGGCTGGGGCGCGACGAAGACCGCTACCTGACCCAGGCCGCGCAATTCACCGAGCACCTGGTCAAGCCGCTGGAGATGGCCGATTTACTGCGCATCACCGAGTCGGTTGCGCGCCAGCGCGCCGCCGCCTGACGGCGCCATTCAGGCGTCGGCCACCTTCAGCACCAGCTTGCCGAAATTTTTCCCCTCGAACAGCATCAGCAGCGCGGAGGGGAAGTTTTCCAGGCCGTCGACGACATCGGTGCGGCTCTTGATGCTGCCCTCTTTGAGCCATGTGGCGAGTTGGGCCACGCCTTCCTTGTAGCGCGGCGCGTAATCGAATACGACCATGCCCTCCATGCGCGCGCGGTTGACCAGCAGGGCCATGTAGTTCGACGGTCCCTTGACCGGCGTGGTGTTGTTGTACTGCGAGATGGCGCCGCAGATGACGATGCGCGCTTTCATGTTGATGCGGGTCAGGACGGTGTCGAGGATGTCGCCGCCAACGTTATCGAAGTACACGTCAACGCCGTTGGGGCAGTGTTGCTTCAGCCCGTCCCTGACCGAACCGTTTTTATAGTCGATGCAGGCGTCGAAGCCCAGTTCGTTGACGACGAAATCGCATTTGTCCTTGCCGCCGGCAATGCCGACCACGCGGCAGCCGAGCTGGCGCGCGACCTGGCCCACGGTCTGGCCCACCGCACCGGCGGCGCCCGATACCACCACCGTCTCGCCGGCTTTCGGCTGGCCCACGTCGAGCAGCCCGAAATACGCGGTCATGCCGGGCATGCCGAGCGTGTTGAGCCAGGTTTCCAGCGGCGCCAGCGACGGGTCGATGCGGTTCCAGGCGGCGGTCTTGTCGTCGGCCGGGCCTTGCCAGTAGCGCTGCACGCCGATGCCCCCGGCGACGAAATCGCCTTCCTTGAAACGCGGCGAACGCGAGGCGACCACCACGCCGACGCCGCCGGCGCGCATGACTTCGTCGATGGCCACGGGGCGGATATACGATTTCCCCTCGTTCATCCAGCCGCGCATGGCCGGGTCGAGCGACAGGTACAGCGCCTTGATGCGCACCTCGCCGTCGGCCAGGTCGGCCAGCGGCGAGCTGGTGAAGCGCCAGTCGCTGTCTTTCGGCAATCCGCTGGGGCGGGCGGCAAGGCGGAACTGGTCGTTCTGGATCACGTTGCTGGCGGCGCTGCTGGTGTCGGTGGGCATGCTGGTCTCCATGGTGTTGTAATCAAATCACTATAACGCAAGTCGAACGGTCGTGCTATTCGCCGATTGGCGAGGCCATGCGTGGGCATGCGACAATAGCAAGCCCCGCTCGACTGACCCTCATTCTCCCCGCGACCGATGACGCATCCCGAATATATCCTGACTTTGTCCTGCGTCGACCAGCGCGGCATCGTGCACCGTGTTTCCGGCTTCCTGCTCGAACACGGCTGCAACATCATCGACTCGGCCCAGTTCGGCGATGCCGAGTCCGCGCTGTTCTTCATGCGCGTGCATTTCGCGCTGGAGGACCCGGCGCGCGACGTCGCGCGCCTGCGCGCGGATTTCGACGCGCTGTGCGCGGCCATGGGCATGGCCGGGCAGCTGCACGACGTGCAGGTGAAACCGCGCGTATTGATCATGGTGTCGAAGATCGGCCACTGCCTGAACGACCTGTTGTTCCGGTACCGGAGCGGCCTGCTGCCGGTGGAGATTCCGGCCATCGTCTCGAACCATATGGATTTCTACCAGCTCGCGGCCAGTTACAATATCCCGTTCCACCATTTGCCGTTGGCGCCAGGTGCGAACGATGCGGCAAAAGCGGCGCAGGAAGCGCGCATCCTCGACTTGCTGGACACGCATCGCATCGACCTGGTGGTGCTGGCGCGCTACATGCAGATCCTGTCGCCGGGCCTGTGCCAGGCGCTGGCGGGCAGGGCGATCAACATCCACCACTCCTTCCTGCCCAGCTTCAAGGGCGCGCGCCCGTATGCGCAGGCGCACCGGCGCGGCGTGAAACTGATCGGCGCCACGGCGCATTTTGTCACCGGCGACCTGGATGAGGGACCGATCATCGAGCAGGGCGTGGAGCGGGTCGACCATGCGATGGATGCCGACGCGCTGGCCGCGATCGGGCGCGATGTCGAATGCGTGGTGCTGGCGCGCGCGGTCAAATGGTTTACCGAACACCGGATTTTGCAGAACGGCGACAAGACCGTCGTCTTCAACTAGAACGTTTATTTATTCAAGAAAGCAGCAATGGCACTCAAGGCAACCATCTACAAGGCAGAACTGCAAATCGCGGACATGGACCGCAATTACTACCATGAACACCTGCTGACGCTGGCGCGCCACCCGTCCGAAACCGACGAACGCATGATGATCCGCCTGCTGGCCTTCGCCATCCACGCCAGCGATGCGCTGACGTTCACCAAGGGTCTGTTCGATACCGAAGAACCGGACCTGTGGCAGAAGGACCTGACCGGCGCCATCGAGCTGTGGATCGAAGTGGGCCAGCCGGACGACAAGCGGCTGATGAAAGCGTGCGGCCGCTCGGAACACGTGATCGTCTACAGTTACAGCGCCACCAGCCATATCTGGTACAAGGGCATTGCCAACAAGCTCGATCGTGCGAAAAACCTCGAGGTGATCAATATTCCCGCCGAGGCAAGCGTGCAGCTCGAGAAGATGGCCAAGCGGAACATGCAGCTGCAGTGCACGATCCAGGATGGGCAGGTGTATCTGACCGACAGCGTGGAAACCGTGCTGATCGAGCGCGAGCCGTTCAAGACGCTGCGCTGACATCGTTATTTTAACAACACTCTTTTTTTCAAGGATCCACATGATCAAGCATTTGCTGGCGCTGTGCGCCGCCGCCACGCTGTCCCATGGCGCCCTGGCCCAGGTCACCGCCTCGGACGCCTGGGTACGCGCCACCGTCCCGGCGCAAAAAACCGCCGGCGTCTTTTTGACCTTGCAGTCGGTGAAGGCCGCGCGCGTGGTGGGCGCCAGCACGCCGGCCGCCGGCACGGTTGAAATGCACCAGATGGAAATGAGCGGCCAGACGATGAAAATGCACGCGGTCGATGCGATCACGCTGCCGGCCGGCGAGAAGGTCAACCTGGCCCAGGCCGGCTACCACCTGATGTTCCTCGACCTGAAGCAGCAGCTGAAGGACGGCGACACCGTGCCGGTCACGCTGATCGTCGAAGACGCTGCCCGCAAGCGCGACAGCGTGATCGTCAACGTGCCGGTCAAGCCCATCGGCTACACGGCGCCGGGCGGCGCGCACCAGCACTGACCGTCTTTCGCCTGCTTACTGTGGCGCCGCGCCGAGGCGGCGCGTGCTGCCCGAACCGATCACCGAGGTCGTGACGCGCGGGTCGCCATAGTAATTCACGTCGCCGGAGCCGGCCACGGTCAGGCTGAGCGACTCCTTCGCCCACACGGTGGCTTCGCCGGAACCGGCAATCGTCACGCTGACGCTGTTGCTGCGCACCGGTCCCATCTTGACGTTGCCGGAACCGCCGATCGAGATCGACACATCCTTCGCGCTGCCGCCGGCCACTTTCAGGTCGCCCGAGCCGCCCAGGCTAACGGACATGCTGTCGGCCTCGATGCCTTTCAGGCTGATCGTGCCGGAGCCGCCCAGGTCGACCGTCATTTTACGGGCGCGCAGCGCATCGCTGTCGATCGTGCCGGAGCCGCCCAGGCTGATATGGTCGATCGACCGGGCCTGCACGATGATTTTCATGGTGCGCGTGTTGAAGTTCATATTGCGCTTTACCGGACGGATTTTCAGCATGCCGTCTTCCACCACGGTTTCCACCAGCGGCAGCAGGTTGTCGTCCGTTTCGATCGTCACGCCCTCGGTGTTCCCGATGCGGACCTCGACCTTGGCGGCGAGCGCGTTCGCGACGCCGGTGAAGTGGCCGGGATCGCGCTGCTGGCGCTTGATGGCGCCGCTGCCCTGGATCTGCTCGCTGCCCCAGCCCCAGGAGGCCGCGTGGGCGATCGATTGCGTCAGCGGGGCGGCAAACGCCAGCACGCAGGCGGCGAGGAGCAGTTTGGGGGCGAGGCGGGCGGGCTTGGTCATGGCAGTCTTTCGATCAGGTGAGGGTCCCGGCAAGGTCCCGATGCATGCATCTTAAGGAAGCGGGCGCTGCCCATGCAGTGCTTTGCGACAGTTTGCCAACATGGCGGAGCAGAATGCGGTTCTGGCCGACAGCCTGCTGCGGTATCATGCGCCCCTGCTATCTTTACTTTCACCCGCACTCTGGAACACCATGCTGATCATTACCATCAAACAGGGCAAGGAAAAAAGCCTGCTCGCCGGCGACCCGTGGATTTACGCCTCCGCCATCGAGCGCGTCGACGGCCACGGCAAGCCCGGCGCCACGGCCCTGGTGCAGACGTCGGCCCGCAAATTTCTGGCGCGTGCGGCGTGGGCGCCGAAGTCGCAGATCCAGGCGCGCGTCTGGACGCTGGACGAGAAGCAGCCGGTCGACCATGCGCTGATCAAGAACCGCATCAAGGCGGCGCTGGCCAAAAGCGCGCCCGCCGCGCGCAAGGCAATGCCCGACCAGCTGGTGCGCCTGGTCAATGCCGAGGACGATGGACTGCCGGGCCTGCTGGTGGATGGCTTCGGCGGCCAGGACGGGCACCTGCTGTGCCAGTTCCAGGCCGCCGGGGTCGATGCGTGGAAGATCCCCATCGTCCAGGCGCTGATTGCCGCCACCGGTTGCCCGAACGTGTATGAGATGTCCGATGAGCTGATCCGCAAGGGCGAGGGCTTGCCGGTCAAGTCGCGTACGCTGGCGGGCGAAGAGCCGCCGGCGCGCGTGTCGCTGGTGGAGAAAGGCGTGCGCTTCCAGCTCGAGCTGCGCACGGGAGAACGGCGCGCATTGAAATAAGCCGTTGCTTTCGTGTCACGCTTGCCTATAATTATTTATAGGTGGCAATTTTTTGACCGAGACTGGTCTTATAATCAGTGCCACTTGATCAACCTCCCTTGGCACCGATGGAACACCACCAGTCCTCCCAGATTCGCACCTTGACGTACGTGGAAAACGAAGACCATCCGGTCTTCGGCACGCTGGTCGAGCAGATCCTGCACCTGCTCAATTCGCGGCTGGTGTTCTCCGACATCATCATCCACCAGAACAGCCCGCTGATGCTGCGCCAGCCGAAGGGTCTGGTGGCGGTGACCGATTCGCCGGTCACGCGCGAGGAGCTCGAAGAATTTTTCGAAGCCATCGAGCCGAACTGGCCGGAGCGCATCGCCGAGCGTGCGTTCGACCGTTCGATCGACCTGCATACGGCCCGCATCCGTGCCAACTGCTTTACCTTCCAGGGCAAGAAGCGCCTGGGCTGCGTGATCCGGCGCTTCCCGAAGGAGCCGCTCGAACTGAGCCAGCTGGGCCTGCACCGCGACGAGCAGGAATTCGCGCGCCTGACGAGCGGCCTGGTGCTGATCATCGGCGACACCTGCCAGGGCAAGTCGACGACCATCGCCTCGATGATCGACGAAATCAACAAGCACCGCTCGGGCCACATCATCACCATCGAAGACCCCGTCGAAACGCTGATCCCGCAGCGCCACTGCATCATCACCCAGCGCGAAGTGGGCATCGACGGCGACGTCGACAGCTACTACTCGGGCGCACTGGACGCGCTGCGCGAACGCCCCGACGTGATCGTCATCGGCGAGATCCGCGACGCCGAGACCGCCTGCGAAGCGCTGGCGCTGGCCGAATCCGGCCCTTTGGTGCTGGCCACGCTGCACGCGCGGTCGACCGAACTGGGCCTGCAAAAAATGTTGCGCCTGCTGGGCGGTTCGCACGCCCAGTCGCAGGCGCTGGCGCACGCGCTGCGCGGCGTGCTGTGCCAGGCGCTGCTGCCGTCGATCGAGGGCAACCGCTACCACCTCGCCACCGAGTGCCTGACGCTGAGCACGGCCGTCACGCAGATGCTCGAAGCGGGCGACCTCGGCGCGATCCGGGCGCACATGAACAGCGGCCGCGATGCCGGCTGCCACACCATGAACGCCTCGCTCGAGGCACTGCTGGCGGGGCACAAGGTGAGTGTCGAGGATGCGCGCGCGGCGACAACCGACCGGGTGGGATTCGCCGAAATGGTTTGATTGGCACGGGCCCCGGCGTTCGCCGGGGCCCGTGCCGGGAGTGCGGGCAGACGCCTCCTGGCATCACTCCAGCGGTACGCTCCGGTACCGGTTCACCTGCGCCGCCGTCACCGGGCCGGCGCGATTGCCCCAGCTGGCGCGCACGTACGTGACCACCTGCGCCACCTCTTCATCTTCCAGCACATGCGCAAACGGCGGCATGCCGTAAGGCCGCGGATTGCCCGCGGTGCCCGGCGCAAAGCCGCCATGCAGCACGATGCGCACCGCGTTCACCGAGGGCGCCATCGTGACGGCGCCGTTCCCCGCCAGAGGCGGATACGCCGGCGCGAAGCCGCGCCCGTTGCTGCCATGGCAGTCCATGCAATGTTGTTCATACAGGCGCGCTCCCGCTTCCATGGCGGCCTGGTCGGGCACGGCGGCCGTTGCAACCGCCGTCCCGGTTGCCGACAGCGCTTTCAGGTACGCCGCCATCGCGTCCACGTCTTCATTCGACAGGTGCTGGAGGCTGCGCGCCACCACTTCGGCCATCGGCCCGAACACCGTGGCGCGCGGGGACACGCCCGTGTGCAGCAGTTGCACGAGTTCGGCCTGGCGCCAGCTGCCGAGGGCAGCCGCATCGCCCGTCAACGGCGGCGCATACCAGTTCAGCGCCGGGATCATGCCGCCCGCCAGGCCTTGCGCGCTGGCGCCGAACGCGTTCCGGCTGCTGTGGCAGGCGCTGCAGTGGCCAAGCCCTTCGACCAGGTAGGCGCCGCGGTTCCAGCGCGCGTCTTGCGTGGGCGTGGGCGCGAACACGCCCGGCCTGAAGAAGAGCAGGCGCCAGCCCGCCAGCGCGAGCTGGGTGTCGAAAGGGAAGGACATCGCGTGCGCCATGTTGGGCCGGCGAACCGGCGCCAGGCTGCGCAGGTAGGCGTACAGCGCGTCGCTGTCGGCGCGCGTGGTCTTCGTGTAATGCGGGAAGGGAAAGGCGGGATACAGGTAGCGGCCATCGGGCGCGCGGCCGTTGTGCAGCGCGCCCCAGAAATCGTCGGCGCTCCAGTGGCCCAGGCCGGTGGCGGTGTCCGGCGTCAGGTTGGGGCCGTAGAGCGTGCCGAATGGCGTCGCCAATGCGCGCCCGCCGGCGTACGCGGCGCCGCCACGCACGGTATGGCAGCTGATGCAGTCGCCCGCGCGCGCCAGGTAGGCGCCACGGGCGATGTTGGCGGGCGTGCTCGCCCAGGCGCCAGGGGAGCTCGACGCGATGAACTGGTCGCGCGGCCAGGCCACCGCCACCGCGATGAGCAGGACCGCGACGATGGCGGCCAGGATGCGCCACTTCATGGCACGCTGCCGCACTGCAGCGGCAGGGGATGCGCCAGCGCGGGCGCGGGACGCGCGTCGGGCGCGAAGGGCCGGTTTGCCAGCCAGGTCGATACCGCATGGATGTCATCCAGGCTGAGCCGCGCGGCAATGGCCGCCATGCAGTCGGGCGCCGCTGCCCGGCGCGTGCCATTGCGCCAGGCGCCGAACTGCGCGTTGACGTAGTCGCGCGGCAGGCCCACCAGCCCGGGCACGGTGGGGAGCGTGCCGGCCAGCGCCTGGCCATGGCAGGCGATGCAGGCGGGGACCTTGCGGGCGCTGTCGCCTTGCGTGGCCAGCACGCGGCCGCGTTCGAGCAAGCCAAGGCTGGCGCTGCCAGTCACTGCGGGATGAACGGTCGGGGGCAGGGCGGCGAAATAGCCGGCGATCTCCTGCAGGTAAGCTTCGGGCAGGTGCGTGACCATGTACGCCATCACCGGGTACTGGCGCCGGCCGTCGCGGAAGTTGATCAGCTGGTTGTACAGGTAGCCGGGTGGCTTGCCGGCGATGCGCGGGAAGTAAGCTGTGCCGTGCGTTGTGTCGCTGCGCGCGTGGCAGGAGGTACAGGCGGCGAGGCGCTGAGCCAGCGTGTCGGGCGGGACGGCTGACCGTGCCGACAGAGAAAGGAACAGGGAAACAAGCAGAAACAGCGCCAGGCACCACCACGGTCGGCGGCACAGCACCATTTCAGCTGGCGTCCTTGGCGCTGGCGTCGCTGATGAGGCGCCAGTGGCGGTACAGACGCAGCGCGACATGGGCGTCGTCAGCCGCGTACAGGATCTGTTTTTCCGACAGGCGCGGCGTGGCCCAGTTGGTGGTGGTGATGCGTTTCGATTTTTGCAGCGCCTGGCCGAAATGCCGCGCCACGGCGGTCTTGGCGCCCAGGGGATTCTTTTCGCCGCGGCGCATGGCGTTCGACAGGTCGAGCACGTTGGCGGTCTCGATGCCGAGCTTGCTGCGCAGGCGCTTGATGTCGTCGAGCAGGCCGAAGCCCACCTTCAAGATTGCCGGCGACTCGAGCACGGCTTTTAATACATTGGTTTCCAGCACGCCCGGGATGGCGCCGATCTGGAACAGGTAGGCGGCGTCATCGGTTGCCAGCTGCACCAGGTGCGGGCCGGTCGAGACTTCGCCTTTTTGAAACGTCGGCTTCGATTCGGTATCGAAGCCAAGGACATCGGCGCCGGACAGGGCGGCCAGCGCCACCGCCGCCTGGGCCGGCGTTTTGACCATGTGCACGTGCGACAGCGCGATGCCGTCGTAGGGCGGCAGGACTGCTGGCTCGTCGAGCGGCATGGTCACGCCGGCGGTCAGGTGCGCGAGAACTTCGACGCCAGCTGCAGCAGCTTCTCCTGGCGCAGCTTGTCTGCCTCTTCCGCCTGGGCGGCTTCGCGTGCTGCCTTGCCGGCTTCGCGCTCGGCGTCGCGCTCGGCCTTCTTGCGCTCGGCTTCTTTCTTGAAGCGCTGCTGCAGTGTTTCCTTGGCGTGGGCACGGTGGGTTTCCGTGACCTCGGCGCCCGCGGTGCCGTCCAGGTCGTAGCGGACCGTGGCTTTTTCCATCGCGCGCAGGTAGCGCAGCGAGCCGGTGTGGATGCCGAGCGCAGCGCGCATGGCCTTGCGTTCCACGCCGGGCATGCGCGCCAGGATCTGCTTGTCGATGCCGATGGCCAGTGGCAGGCAGTCGCGGAAAGCCTTGAATTCCTGCTGGAATTGCTTGAGCAGGGTACGGGCCGAAGGCGCGGGCGCCGGAGCGGCTGCGGCAGCGTCCGGGGCAGCGTTTGGGATAGCAGCGGCGTCGGCCGGCGTGGTGGTGGCAGGTGCTGCAGGTGCTTCAGTTGCCGCGGCGGCAGGCACGTCAGCCGATGGGGCGACAGGACTCATTGGATTCATTGACTTCATGGTAAGAACGGGAACCGGAAGGATAGCATGGCCGCTGTCCTGCGTGCGTTATTGTCAACGCAAAGGGCGGCGGAACGGGCAAAAATCGTGTATGATCCGCCTCTTGCCTTGCGCCCGGCTTGTGCCGGCGCAGACAACGGGGGGAGTCGGTGACGGCTCGGCCGCCCCCGGAGAAATCGATTATGGTGCTGGCTTATATCGGATATGGTATTTGTCAATTGGCATTTTTAATTTCTCCGGGGCATAATACGACTTGTCTCCTCTATGAAAATAGATTCAAGCCCGTTTTAGCCGACGGGCTTTTTTTCATTCTGACCTGCATGACGCGATGTTGAACATTTTCCTCACCCTGGCACGGCCCCTGCGCTTGCCGTTCGACCACTACGCGACCGGGTTCCGCTTGATTTTCAGCCAGTCGACCCCTTATTAAGAGCACCCCCAGAATTCGTCCCGACGAGCCAGATTGCCGGCTCGTGTTTATTTTTTGCGTGCCACGCCATTGCGTCGCCGCGACAGGAGAGTTAGCTATATGAAGACCCCCGCCAAGACCTTGACGCTGAGCGCCAAAAAAGCGCCAGCCAAGAGCGCCGCCCAGTTGGCCGTGCCGAAGACCGCCACCTCGTATTTCATCGAGGGCGAGGGCGAGGCGGCAGCCAAGGTTACGGTGGTGAAGACCCGTTCGCGCCTGGCAGCGCTGAAATCTGGCGCCGACTCCGCCAGCGAGCCGCTGGTCGACCAGCGCGTGGGTGAAGCCCGCATTGCCGACGCGCGTGCCGGCAGCCTGGGCGAGGCGCCCCATGGCGAGCACCGCGTGGCCGACAAGCGGGTCGGCGAGCGCCGCGCCACGACCGCTGCCGATGCTCAGGTTGCCGCAGAGAACGCCGCCATGGACGCGCCGATCGACGCCGTCACCGGCAATGCCACGCCTGCCCCGGCCGTGGTGGTACGCAAGCGTACCTCGAAACTCGCCGCGCTGAAGATGGACGATGCCGGCACGCCAGGCGTTGCCGGAGCCGCCGCGCAACCTGCCGCCGACGCACCGAAAGCACCGCGCGTGCGCGCTGCCGTGCGCCCGATCGATCCGGCGCCGAACGTCATCGAAACCGCCGGCCAGGCCGTCAGCCAGACCACCGACGCCGCCACGCTGGCGGCCATCGACACGTCCGGCTACCTGCTGCCCTCGGTCAAGGTACCGGGCCGCCGCGGCCGCAAGCCGAGCGAATTCATGCCGGAAAACGATGAAGTCGCGGCCCTGAACGCGGTCGAGCGCGCCGAACTGAAAGCCGTTTCGAAAGCCAAGGAACGCAAGGCCAAGGGCGGATTGTCGTCGGTACTGGCCGGTGACGCCTCGACGACCGAAGCGGAACTGGAAAAGCGCCGCCAGCAGATCAAGAACCTGATCAACATGGGCAAGGAGCGCGGCTTCCTGACGCACGCGGAGATCAACGACCAGCTGCCTGAAAACATCATCGATCCTGAAGCGATCGAAGGCATCATCGCGACCTTCAACGACATGGGCATCGCCGTCTACGAGCGCGCGCCTGACGCCGAGATGATGCTGTTGACCGACAACGTGCCGACCGCCACCAGCGACGACGAAGTGGAAGCAGCCGCTGCGACCGCGCTGTCGACGGTCGATTCCGACTTCGGCCGTACCACCGACCCGGTCCGCATGTACATGCGCGAAATGGGCGCCGTGGCACTGCTGACGCGCGAAGGCGAGATCGAAATCGCCAAGCGGATCGAAGGCGGCCTGAAAGACATGGTGCAAGCGATCTCCGCCTGCCCGACGACGATTTCCGAAATCATCGCGCTGGCCCACAAGATCCGCGCTGAAGAAATCAAGGTCGACGAAGTGGTCGATGGATTCGTCGACCTGAACGAGACCAGCGCCCCGGTCGCGCCGGCCCCGAAAGTGGCCGCGCCCGCATCCGACGACGATGAGGAAGAGGAAGAAGAAGCCGAAGACGAAGACGGCGACGCCAATGGCGGCGCGGCCGGTTTCTCGGCCGAGCAGCTGGCGCAATTGAAGCGCGGCGCGCTGGACAAGTTCGACATCATCGAAGCGCAGTTTGACAAGATGGCCAAGGCGTTCGAAAAAGAGGGCTACGGCACCAAGAATTACGTCAAGGCGCAGGAAGTCATCTCGAACGAATTGCTGGGCATTCGCTTTACCGCGAAAGTCGTGGAAAAACTGTGCGACACCCTGCGCCACCAGATGGACGAAGTGCGTGCCGTCGAACGCGCCGTGCTGGACATCTGCGTGAACCGCTGCGGCATGCCGCGCGCGCACTTCATCAAAGTGTTCCCGGGTAACGAGACGGACCTGGAATGGGTCGACCGCGAAGTCGATTGCAAGTATCCGTACAGCACCGTGCTGGCCCGTAACGTTCCGGCCATCAAGGAACTGCAGACGCGCATGATCGACCTGCAGGCGCGCGTGGCGCTGCCGCTGGCCGATCTGCGCAAGATCAACAAGCAGATGGCTGCCGGCGAGAAGCGTGCCCGCCAGGCCAAGCGCGAAATGACGGTCGCCAACTTGCGCCTGGTGATTTCGATCGCGAAGAAATACATCAACCGCGGCTTGCAGTTCCTCGACCTGATCCAGGAAGGCAATATCGGTTTGCTGAAGGCTGTCGACAAGTTCGAATATCGCCGCGGTTATAAATTCTCGACGTATGCGACGTGGTGGATTCGCCAGGCCATCACCCGTTCGATCGCCGACATGGCGCGCACGATCCGCGTGCCGGTGCACATGATCGAAACGATCAACAAGATGAACCGCATCTCGCGCCAGATCATGCAGGAAACCGGCAGCGAGCCGGACCTGGCGACGCTGGCGGTCAAGATGGAAATGCCGGAAAACAAAGTCCGCGAAATCATGAAGATCGCCAAGGAGCCGATCTCGATGGAAACGCCGATGGGCGAGGATGGTGATTCACAACTGGGCGACTTCATCGAAGACAATGCCACGCTGGCGCCATTGGACGCCGCGCTGCATGCCTCGATGCGCAACGTCATCAAGGAAGTGCTGGACTCGCTGACGCCCCGCGAAGCGAAGGTGCTGCGCATGCGCTACGGCGTGGAAATGTCGAACGACCACACGCTCGAAGAAGTGGGCAAGCAGTTCGACGTGACGCGCGAGCGGATTCGCCAGATCGAAGCAAAAGCGATGAGCAAGCTGCGCCAGCCGAGCCGGTCGGACAAGCTGAAGAGCTTTTTGCACAATCAGTAACATGCGTTGAGATGATAGAAAACCGCACGGCCGAAAGGCGGTGCGGTTTTTTTTGTGCGGATCGTGATGCGGTGGTCCCGCCGGTTCTAGCGGATTGTGCATGGGTCCCGGCCTTCGCCGTGTGATGGAACTACCACCCCGGCTTAAAAACCGTCATCCCGGCGCACGCCGGGACCCATGGTGAGCGTGCAAAGACGCGCGGGGGAAATCACCCCGTATTCCGCAGCCCGGCCGCCACCCCGTTGATCGACAGGTGAATCCCGCGGTGTACCCGCTCATCGACCTCCTTCCCGGGATCCAGCGCGAGCGCCCGGTGCCGCCCGATCAGCTCCACCTGCAAGTGGTTCAGCGGATCGAGATAGGCGAACCGGTTCTGGATCGACCGGGCCAGTAAAGGATTGCCCTGCAGCCGTTCGGTGGCCCCGGTGATTTCTTCGAGGATGCTGACCGTGGTCCCGTGCTCGGCCGCGATGCGCTTGAAGATGCGTTCGCGCAGTTCCACGTCGGCTACCAGTTCCGAATACCGGCGCGCAATCGCCATGTCGGTCTTGGCCAGCACCATGTCCATATTCGACAGCAGCGTGGCGAAGAACGGCCAGTCCCGGTACATGGCTTGCAGTGTGGCCAGTTTGGCCGCGCGGTCGCCTTCCGCCAGCCAGGCGCCCAGTGCCGATCCGAAGCCATACCAGCCGGTCAGCAGCAAGCGGCACTGGCCCCATGAGAAACCCCACGGAATCGCGCGCAGGTCCTCGATGCGGCGGGTTTTCTTGCGTGACGCAGGGCGTGAACCGAGGTTCAGTTCCGCGATCTCGGCAATGGGCGTCGCTTCGAAGAAATAATCGGTGAAGCCGGGTGTCTCGTAGACCAGGTTCCGGTACGCTTTATAGGCGCGTTCGGACAAGTCCTCCATGACGGACTCGAAGCCATGCAGGGCCTCGACCGCTTCGGCATCCGCGCCATGCGGCATCAGGCTCGCTTCCAGCGTCGCCGCCACCAGCAGCTCAAGATTGCGCCGCCCGATGCCGGGATTGGAAAATTTCGACGAGATGATTTCGCCCTGTTCGGTCAGGCGGATCTGGCCGTTCACCGTGCCCGGCGGCTGGGCCAGGATGGCCTGGTAGGACGGTCCGCCGCCGCGGCCAACCGTGCCGCCGCGGCCATGGAACAGGCGCAGCTTGACTTGCGCCGCCGCGAAAATTTCGACCAGTTTCAGTTCTGCCTGGTACAGCTCCCAGTTCGACGTCAGGAAGCCGCCGTCCTTGTTCGAGTCCGAATAACCCAGCATGACTTCCTGCAGCTGGCCCTGGTTGCTGATGATTTTCTTTACCAGCGGCAGCGCCATCCATTCCTGCATGATGCCGGCGGCGCGCTGCAGGTCGGGGATGGTTTCGAACAGCGGGATCACCATCGCATCGACGCGTGCATCGTCGGGCTGCGCGCCGGCGTGCAGCATGCCCATTTCCTTTTGCAGCAGCAGCACTTCGAGCAGGTCGGACATGGTTTCCGTATGCGAAATGATGTAGTTGCGGATGGCGCGCACGCCGTAGCGGGCACGGATTTCGCGTGCCGCGCGCAGCACGCCCAGTTCCCAGTTCGCTTCGTCGGAATACTGGGCATACGGCGAGAACAGCAGGCGCGGCTGCGCCAGCTCCTTGAGCAGCAGCGCGACCTTGGCGGCTTCATCGAGCTTGGCATAATCGGCCTCGACCGACGCGCCGGCAAACAGCTCGCCCAGCACGCGCTCGTGCACGTCCGAACTCTGGCGCATGTCGAGCGAGGCCAGGTGGAAGCCGAAAATGCCGGCCGCGCGGATCAGGCCGGCCAGGCGCGGCGCGATCAGCTGCGCGCCGTGGTGTTCGCGCAGCGATTGCGCGATGGTGCGCAGGTCCGCTTCGAAGGCGGCCGCGTCCGGGTAGGGGTCGGCATGGCCGACTTCCTTGCGCAGGATGTTGGTGGCGCCCAGTTCGCGCGCGGTCGCGGCCAGGCGCGCGTAGATGCCGATCAGCGCGCGGCGGTAGGGCTCGTCACTGCGGTGCGGGGACGTATCGGTCGAGGCGGCCGCCAGCGTTTCAAGCGCATCGCTGGCCGGCACCATCAGCGTCGATGTCGACAGCTCGGCGCCCAGCGCATGGACTTCGTCGAAATAGAATTCGAAGACGGTCGTGGCTTGCTTCGTCAAAGCGTACTGCATGGTGTCGGCGCCGACGTTCGGGTTGCCGTCGCGGTCGCCGCCGATCCAGCTGCCCATCTGCACATAGCTGGCGTCACCGATCTGTGCTGGGCGGGCGCGGTACTGGGCGCCGATGTCGTCCTCGATGTCGTCGTAGAGGGCCGGCAGTTCACGCAAAAAGGTAATGCGGTAGTAGGACAGGGCGTTCTCGATTTCATCGGCCACCGTCAGTTTCGAATAGCGCAGCATGCGCGTTTGCCAGAGCGTGGCGATGCGCGCCTGCAGCAGGGCCAGGTTGCGCGCTTCTTCCTTCGGTGTCAGCGGATTGTCGCGCTCGGCCAGCAGGCGCGCGATGTCGTGCTCGGCATCGAGGATGCTCTTGCGCTGCACTTCGGTGGGGTGCGCCGTCAGCACGGGCGAAATCAGCGCTTCCTTGAAGAAGGTCTCGACCTGCTCCTGCCCGACGCCGGCTTCCTGGAGGCGCTTGAGCGCAAAGCCGACGCTGCCTTGCTGCGCGGTCGACCCGGCCAGCTGGTGCGCGCGGCGGCGGCGCACGTGGTGCTGGTCCTCGGCGATATTGGCAAGATGCGAAAAATAGGAGAAGGCGCGCACCACGGAGATGGTCTGGTTGCGCGACAACTGGTGGAGCAGGTCGGTCAGTTCGACGCCGGCTTCCGGGTCGTCGTCGCGGCGGAACCGCACGGCAGTCTGGCGGATGGTCTCGACGATGTCGAACACGGCATCGCCTTCCTGGTCGCGCAGCACGTCGCCGAGCAGGCGGCCGAGCAGGCGGATGTCTTCTTTGAGCGGGGCGTCTTTGTCACCCGGTACGGCGGGATTGTCCATTGTTGTCGGTGTTGTTTGAGAGTTGGTGACGGGCATGTAGTCCGTTTGCAAAGAAACGCGTGATAAAATTTATGGTTCCATCCGGCGCCGCTTGTTCATGAAAGTCCTGGCGTTGCGCCGGTCAGGCCTAACGACAGAGAAAGAATCCGTTTTGACAGCATTTGAAGGCAGTATTGCAGGCACTATTCGCGTTCCAGCCCGGCTCGTGATCGCTTCGCGTGAAAGTCGGCTTGCCATGTGGCAAGCCGAGCATGTGCGCGACCGCCTCGCTGCATTATATCCAGATTGCCAAATGACCATTCTTGGCATGACGACACGGGGTGACCAGATCCTCGACCGCACTTTATCAAAGGTCGGTGGCAAGGGCCTGTTCGTCAAGGAACTGGAAAACGCCATGATCGATGGCCGCGCCGACCTGGCCGTCCACTCGCTGAAAGACGTGCCGATGGAGTTGCCGGAGGGCTTTTCCTTGTCCAGCATCCTGGAGCGGGAAGACCCGCGCGACGCGTTTGTGTCGAACGACTACGACAGCCTGGACGCGCTGCCGGAAGGCGCGATCGTCGGTACCAGCAGCCTGCGCCGCCAGTCGCTGATCGCCGCGCGCTACCCCCATCTTGTTATCAAGCCATTGCGCGGCAACCTCGATACGCGCCTTGGCAAACTCGATTCCGGCCAGTACGCCGCCATCATCCTGGCTGCCGCCGGACTGAAACGCCTCGGTCTGGCCGCACGCATCCGCACCGCGCTCGATCCGGTCAGCAGCCTCCCCGCGGCCGGGCAGGGCGCGATGGCGATCGAAATCCTCTCCGCCCCGCGCGCCGATGGCGTCGACCTGCAGGCGCTGCTGGCGCCGCTCAATCATGCCGATACCGCCAACGCCGTGACGGCCGAGCGGAAAGTGTCGAAAGTGTTCGGCGCCAGCTGCCAGATCCCGCTGGCGGCCCACGCCACCGTGACCGGCGCGTTGATGCATCTGCGCGCCATGGTCGCCACGCCCGACGGCAGCCGCAGCGCCTACGCCGAACTGGAAGGCGACGCGCACACGCCAGAGGCACTGGGCCAGCGGGTGGCCGACCTGCTGGCCATGCAGGATGCCGGGGCCATCCTCGACATCTGCCGCCAGGAAGCGGCCGCCGGTGACTGAGGCGCACGGCGCGGCGGTGGTCATCACGCGGCCGCGCGCGCAGGCGGCCGGGCTGGCTGCGGCCGTCGCTGCGCTGGGCCGCACGCCGGTGCTGCTGCCGCTGCTCGAGATTTCCCCGCTGCCCGACCAGGAACCCCTGAAAACCGTGCTGGCCGGACTGGCCGGCTATGCGCTGGTGGCGTTCGTATCGCCGAACGCCATCGATGCGGCGTTTGCGCACATCCCGGCGTGGCCCGAAGGCGTGGCGCTGGCGGTGCTGGGCGAGGGTAGCCGCGCGGCGCTGGCCGAATACGGCGTGACGGACGCGAATGCGTGCATCGCCAGCCCGGGTCCGGCATCCGGCAGCGACTCCGAAAGCCTGCTGCAGGCACTCGATTTGCCGGCGCTGGCGGGCCGGCGCGTGCTGATCGTGCGCGGCGAATCCGGGCGCGAGCTGATGGCGGACGGGTTCGCGGCAGCCGGCGCACTGGTCACGACCGTGGCGGCGTACCGCCGGCGCGTGCCGCTGCTCGACCCGGACTTGTCCGCCACCCTGCACAGCCTGCTGGAAGGCCAGAACGACTGGATCGTCACCAGTTCCGAAGCCTTGCGCGGCCTGGTGGCGCTCGTCGAGCAACTCGAACCCGCCGCAGGTGTATCTAAATTGCAACAGCAACACTGGATCGTGCCGCACGCACGCATTGCGGAAACCGCGCGCGCCCTCGGGCTGGCGCGGGTCACGCTCACCGGATCCGGCGACGTACGCCTGCTCGCCGCGTTACAATCCTGAGATATGAACGAATTGCCACCTTCTTCCTCTCCAGCATCCTCCCCAACCGGCGCGATGACGCCTGTCCAGCCTCCCGTTCTGCGGCGCGAACCGGGCTTCATTCACGTGATGCAGCGGCCCCAGTCGCTGGTGCTGCTGGCGCTGGCGGTGCTGCTCGCGGCGCAAGCCTGGTCAAGCCATAGCCGCATTACTTCTCTGCGGGCCGACATGGCGCGCAGCCTGCAGAAGGGCAACGCCACCAGTGCCGAAACCGCCGCGCTGGCGCGCCAGGTGCAGGAACAGTCGAGCCAGCTGCAGGTGAAGGTGGGCGTGCTCGAGGCGCGTCAGGCCGAGTCGCAAAGCCAGCAGGCCGCGCTCGAGCAGCTGTACCAGGACCTGTCGAAGAACCGCGACGACTGGGCCCTGTCGGAAATCGAGCAGGTGATGTCGACCGCCAGCCAGCAACTGCAACTTGCGGGCAATGTGCAGGGCGCGTTGATCGCGCTGCAGAACGCCGACCGTTCGCTGTCGCGCTCCGACAAGCCCCAATTCATCGCGATCCGCCGCGCCATCGCGCGCGATACCGAAAAGCTCAAGGCCATGCCGGCGCTGGACACGGCCGGCGTCGCGCTGCGGCTCGACAACGTCATCAACCAGGTCGACACCTTGCCACTGCTGTCGAGCGAAAAGCCGCTGCTGCCGGACAGTGCACCGGCGCCTGGCACCGGCACCGGCACGGCGCAGGCGCCGACGATGGGCGCGCGTTTGCGTGCGGCCTGGAACCACTGGAGCGGCGACATGTGGAACGACGTGCGCCAGTTGGTGCGCGTGCGCAGTGTCGATACGCCGGAAGCCCTGATGCTGTCGCCGACGCAAAATTATTTTGTGCGTGAAAATCTCAAGCTGCGCCTGCTGAATGCCCGCCTGGCGCTGCTGGCCCGCAACGAGACCAGTTTCCGCGACGACCTGGCCACGGCCCAGGACACGCTGTCCAAATACTTCGACACGCGCGCCCGTGCGACGCTCGGTGCGCAAGCCCTGCTGCGCCAGGTGCAGGGCAACAATCTCGCCATCGAGCTGCCGGACCTGTCCGACAGCCTGGGCGCGGTGCGCAACTACAAGGCCAAGTCTTAAGCCATGCGTCTCTTACTCTGGTTAGTCGCGCTGATGGCCACGGCCATTGGCATTGCCGTCACGGCGCGCTTCAATCCCGGCAACGTGGTGCTGTTCTATCCGCCGCACCGGATCGACATGTCGCTGAACCTGTTCGTGGTGCTGACCGCGCTGCTGTTCCTGCTGGTGTACGGTCTGGCGCGCGCCATCACGGCCACGCTGAACATGCCGCGCCGCGTTGCTGCCTACCGCCTGCGCAAGCGCGAGCGTGAAGCCAACAAGGGTCTGCGCGATGCATTGAAAGCCCTGTTCGAAGGACGCTTCGGACACGCCGAAAAGGCGGCCATGAAGGCGGCCGAATTGCCCGAGAACGCGGGCCTGGCGGCGCTGATCGGCGCGCGCGCCGCGCACCGCATGCGCGAACCGGCGCGGCGCGACAGCTGGCTGGCCGGCGTGATGCATGACAACGCCCTGAAAACCGCGCGCCTGATGACGATGACGGAACTGCTGGTCGACGAACACCAGCCTGAAGCGGCGCTGGAAGCCGTCGCGGAGCTGAACGCCACCGGCCAGCGCCATATCCATGCGCTCCAGTGGTCGATGAAGGCGCAGCAGCAGGCGCGCAACTGGCCCGAAGTGCTGCGCCTGGTGCGCACGCTCGACAAGAGGAAGGCGCTGCATCCGGCGCTGTCGAAACGCCTGCGCGAGATGTCGTACGAATCCTTGCTCGGTGAAGGCGCGCACGATGCCGAATCGATCCGCCGCGTCTGGTCGCAGGTGCCGGTCGAGGAGCGGGTCCAGCCCGCCATCGCGGCGCGCGCTGCCAGCGCGTTCAATGCCCGTGGCTTGCATGAAGAAGCACGGGCCATCGCCGAGGATTCCCTGCGCAACAACTGGGACGAACGCGTGCTGCGCGCATGGCGCGATGCTGCCGGCCAGCCCGGATCGCCCGCGCTGCTGGCCCAGATCGAACGCTGCGAACACTGGCTGCGGACGCGGCCGAACGACGCCGAACTGGCGCTGACCCTGGGCTCCCTGTGCCTGCAGCAAAAGCTGTGGGGCAAGGCGCAGCGCTATCTGGAGCAGGCGCTGTCCGATGTGCAGGACCCGCGCCTGGCGCGCGAGGCCCATTTGAAACTGGCGCAGATGCATGAAGCACTCGGACAGGAAGAGCTCGCGGCGGTGCATTACCGCCTGTGCGCACTGACCGGCGCCGCAGGCGGTGTCCCGGCCACGCGCAACGCGCTCGCTGGCGTGCTGTGAGCATGATGCCAATGTCGCTATAATGTGCGCCTGAAATATCCGCTGCAAAGAATTTACTGCTAACGCCTCACCCCGCTTACAAGGAAATCCCATGAGTCTGAATAATGTGCCTGCCGGCCGCGACGTGCCGAACGATTTCAACGTCATCATCGAAATCCCGATGAATGCCGATCCGATCAAGTACGAAGTGGACAAGGACACCGGTGCGATTTTCGTCGACCGCTTCATGGGCACCGCGATGCATTATCCGTGCAACTACGGTTATGTGCCGCAGACGTTGTCGGACGATGGCGATCCATGCGATGTGCTGGTGGTCACGCCGTTCCCGCTGTTCCCGGGCGTTGTCGTGCGTTGCCGCGCAATCGGCGTGCTGAAGATGACCGACGAAGCTGGCGGCGACGCCAAGATCCTGGCCGTGCCGGTCGACAAAATCCTGCCGATCTACAGCCACTGGCAAAAGCCGGAAGACATGAACGAACTGCGCCTGCGCCAGATCCAGCATTTCTTCGAGCACTACAAGGATCTGGAAAAGGGCAAATGGGTCAAGATCGAAGGCTGGGCCGGCCCGGATGAAGCGAAAGCCGAAATCGTCAACGGCGTGGCAGCGTTCATCGCGGCCAACAAGGCTTGATTTACCCTGGTAGCTGATGGATGAAAAGGGCCTGGTGCAATGCGCGCCAGGCCTTTTTTTTATCCGCCCACTTCGGCGGGGGACCGCCGCGTTACCAGCCGATATCCTGCAGCAGCGGCAGTGTCAGGTCGCGTGGCGGCTGCACTTCATGGCTCAGGTCCGAGTTGATGGAAGGCTCCATCAGCTGGTTCGGCTTGGCCTCAGTGGTGTAGTGCGAGACGGTGGAACCGGGCGAGTAGAACGTCGGCGTGTAGAGCAGGATGCGCTTGCGTGCGTCGGCACCGGCCAGGCGCGAGGGATCGACGCCAAGGCTGGCCGTGACGCCCGAGCGGGTGCGCGAGCGGCTTTGCAGCGCTGCCTGCAAGACGAGGCCGTCGGCCTGCGAGATGCGTACCGCCGGGATGGTCACCAGCGGATCGGCGCCGCTCATGCCGGTGACGTCGCCATCGACGTTATCGGCCACGACCATGCCGATCGCGCCCGCGGCCTGCACCACGCGCGCCTTTGTGACAAAGGGGCAACTGCCGCGCGAGACCAGGGCAATATTGCCGCGCACTGCCAGCGCATTGACCGGGCTCAGTGGATTGCAGGCCAGGCCGCTTGCGCCGGACTGGTCGACGACCGGCATCAGCTGGCCGGAAACGGGCGTGGCGGACAACGCCGGGCCGAAGGAGGCGTCACCGACGTGATAGTCGCGCGCGGCGCTGCCTGCCACGCTGCCGGCGATGTTCAGGTTCGACACCGGCGCCAGCACCGTGGGAACGGCCTTTGTCACGCGCGGGCCATTCCACGACAAGCCGTTGCCGCTGACTGCGGTGGCGGCGCGCTGGGCCGGCGTCAGCGTGACCCAGCTGCGGTTGGTGCGGTTGTCGACCAGGTAGTAATCCCAGATCGATGGCACGCCGAGGATCTGTTCCCCCGAAAAATCGTCGGTGAAGGTCTGGAACCCCAGCCCGTGCGCCAGCTCGTGCAGCAGCACCGTCACCAGGTCGATTTCGTTGCTGAACTGGCGGTCCAGGCCCAGATAGAAACCCGAGCCCGGCAGGCAGTCGGCGAACAGGCCAAGGCGCGAATTGAAGCGCGCGATGATATGCGGCGTCTGCTCGTAGGTGACGTCGAAGCCGGCCAGTTTGCTGGCCAGCGCGCTGGGATACCAGGTGGTGGCGCGCGGCGCATTCGGGAAATCGGAATAGATTTCGTAGGCGCCCGCCGCGCCCAGCACGGCGCCGGTGGCGTCGCAGTCGAGCGGCTCGAACGCGGCATCGACCCGCACCGGCACGGTGCTGTCGAGCTTGGCTCCCCAGATATCGGCCGCGTACTGGAAGGCGATCAGGCGCTGCGCGCCAAGCGTGGTGCCGGTGTTGCCGCCCACCGGCGCCACGGGTGTGGGGTCGTTGAAGCCGACCCCCGGCTCGTTGGCGTTGACGATGGTGATCGTCGCCGCGGCCTGGACGCTGCCGCCGGCGGCGGCGCAGCAAGCCAGGGCCAGCGCGGCCAGGCGGTGCACCCAGCGGGCGGGTTTATTCGCTTTCATGACGTGGCTCCTTGACTGTCGTGGGGTGTGCCAGCGCAGAATGCGCCGCGTCCTCGCCGCTGACGCATTGTTCGGCCAGTGTGCCGTCGGCGCCGCGCGTGGCGACACTGTAGACCAGGCCGCTTTTGCCAAGCTGCACCTTGCGGCTGCCGCCGGCGCCCACGGTTTCGACATGCTGGGACGGGGCTTTGCGTTGCAGCGTGGATTTGCTGTGCAGCGCCCGCGCTTCGTCGGCCGTCGGTGCGCGCAACTCACCGGTTTGCGGATCGCGCACGACGACCATCCCTTCCTGCCCGGCGGCGTGCGCCTGCGGCAGCATGAGCATGGTGGCGGCAGCCAGCGCGGCCAGCGCGCTGGCCGCTAAAAACTTTTGATTCGACATGATGTTCTCCCGATTCAAGAGGCAAATTCAAGACCAGCGGCGGCGCAGCGCGGCGACACCGGCCAGGCCCAGTGCGAGCATCAGCCAGCTGGAAGGTTCCGGCACCGCGGTCATGACTTTGACACTGTCGACGCCGATATATTCCAGCGCGTCGGCATCGCCCAGGTAGCGAAACGCGAAGCGGCCGCTGCCCTCGAGGTTCAGCGAAGCGCTGAATGCGGTCCAGCTGGCCGGATAGGTGGTGAGCCCGCCAACAGTGGCGAGCAATGTATCGAAGGTGCCGAAGCCTTCGTCGAACCGCACTTCGAGCTGGTCGCTGTAGGCCCCCTGGCCGGCGCTGCGTGAGTAGAACGACAGCACGGTGGTGCCGGTGAGGTTCAGCAGCGGCGTGATGAGCCAGCTGTCGACGCTGCCGCTGCCGCCTTCCGCTCCGAGGAAGTTGGCGGCGATATACGAGCTGGTGGAGCCCGCCTGTGCGCCAAACAGGTCGCCGTTGCCCTGGAACCAGCCCTGGCCCTGGGGAACGCTGTTGTTGGCCTGGCTCCAGCCTTCCAAAGCGTTGACGTCGTCGAAACCTTCATTGAGGACGTTTGTCCCTGTGGCGGCCTGCGCCATGCCCGGGGCGAGCAGCGCCAGCGCGAGCGCGCCGGCAGCATAGTAAGAATGATGCGTTTTCATGAAGTGCCGCTTTCATGCTGAGCCAGAAGGATGGTGGTTCACTCGCGCTGGCGACGTCGAGGCCATGATCCTTTCGATTCTAGAAGTGGAATTTCAGTCAACATTGAGTTTTGTTTAATGTGCGCTCGCTGAGGTGACGAAAGCGCGCGGCACCACGGCAAAACCGTCACCTTCCGCATGGCGGTGATGACGGTATTTCGTCGGAAAGAAAAACGAGGACCGGGAAAGGCCGAAAGCAGCTAAGGCGTGGCGGACTTGTGGCGCAGCGGGTGCAGCCGCAGCTTGCCGACGATGCCGATGGGGAAGAAGTAGATCGACAGCACGAACAGCACGCCCAGCCAGAGCATCCAGCGGTCCGGGTGGAAAGCGGCAGCGAGGACGGGGAAGCCTTCGAGCGCCGCCGACGCTTGTCCCATCAGTTCTTTCAAATAATTCTGAGCAATGATAAACAGCGTGGCGCCGACAACGGCGCCATACAGCGTCCCCATGCCGCCGATCACGACGATCAACAAGATGTCCGTCATGACTTCGAAGCCAAGCGAAGTTTTGGGGCCGACATAACGCAGCCACAGCGCCATCAGCGCACCGGCCAGCGCCGCCACCAGCGCCGCGATGCAATTGGCCCAGATGCGGTACAGCATGGTGCGGTAACCCAGCGCCTCGGCACGGAATTCATTTTCGCGGATCGCCTGCAGCACCCGGCCGAATGGCGAGTTGACAACGCGCAGCAGGAACAGGAACAGCAGCAGGCAGCCGCCGAACACGAGGTAATACGTGATGACCTTGCCGTCCACCGTGCGGCCCATGACGTCGCCGGCGAACAGCTGGTAGCCGGGCGACAGCACGTCGGGCACGCTGAATGTCCTGCCGTCTTCCCCACCCGTGAAGTTGGACAGTTGCGACGCCAGCACGGCAAACGATGATGCCACCGCGAGCGTAATCATGGCGTAAAAGATGGCGCGCACGCGCAGCGCGAACAGGCCCACGACCAGCGCCAGCAGCAGCGCCAGCACCAGCGCGATGCCGAGACCGGTCAGCGCCGTCGCCCAGGTCGGTTCATCGACACGTGCCAGGCCCAGCCCGATGCCGTAGGCGCCGATGCCGTAAAACATGGTGTGCGCGAACGAGACGATGCCGGTGTAGCCCAGCAGCAAATCGTAGGAGGCGACCAGCACGATATAGATGCAGATGGTCGCCGCGGTATTGAGTGGCCGTGCGCCGCTGGTGAGGAAGGGAGCGAAGGCGAGGCCGATCAGGATCAGCAGCAGCGCGGCCGATAGTGCGCGGCTGCGCGGAAAATCGCCGGACAACAGGTTGGCGAGCATCGTTCAGCCCCTCGACTTCGCGTACAGCCCGGCGGGCCGCCACAGCAGTACGGCGATCATCAGCCCGATATTCGACACCAGCGCCAGCTTGGGCGCGAGGAAGCCGGCGTAGTTGGTGACCAGCGCCATCAGCACCGCGCCGATGAAACAGCCGCCCACCGAACCGAGGCCGCCGATGATGATGACGATAAAAATCATCACCATCATTTCGCCGCCCATCGCCGCCGTCAGCGTCTCCTTGTACAAGCCCCACATGACGCCGCCCAGGCCGGCCAGCGCCGAACCGGCCGCGAACACGGCCACGAACAGGCGCCGCACGCGGTAGCCGAGCGCCTCGACCATGTCGCGGTTCTCGACACCGGCACGGATCAGGAGGCCAATTTTCGTGCGGTTCAGGACCAGGAACATGGCGGCGAAGACGAGCAGCCCGACGACGACCGCGAGCAGGCGGTATTTTTCGATGGCGGCGTCGCCGATGAAGATGGCGCCGCGCAGGCTGGTGGGCAGCGGCAGCGCAATCTGCTCGGCGCCCCAGATCACGTTGATCAATTGTTCGGCCACGATCATCCCGCCCATGGTGACCAGGATCTGTTTCAGGTGCTGGCCGTAGACCGGCATGATGATCACGCGCTCGAAGGCCCATCCGAGCAGGGCCGTGGCCAGCATGGCCAGCAGCACCGCCACCCCCAGCACGCCCAGGTTGAGCAGCAGCGAATCGGCCTCGACCCAGTTTTTCATCGGTATCAGGACCAGCGTGGCCGTGAACGCGCCCACCGAGACGAAGGCGCCGTGGCCGAAGTTGAGGACGTCCATCAGGCCGAACACCAGTGTCAGCCCGCTCGCCATGATGAACAGCATCATGCCCATGGCAAGACCGGCGACCGTCAGCGTGATCCAGGTGGGAAAGCTGCCGACCAGCGGCAGCATGGCAAGCGCCAGCAGCGGCGCCAGCAGCAGGGGAGCAATGTCGCGCGGGGCGGCGGCCAGCGGCTCGGCGGCGTGCGCGGGAAGGAGGGGTTTGACGATGGCGTTCACGGGGCGATTCCTTATTGGTGGGCCGCGAGCGACAGCCCGAGCAGGCGCTGCTGCAGCGGTTCATCGGCAGCCAGTGAGGCCATGCCGCCGCTGTGGCGAACGCGGCCGTCGTCCATCACGTGCACGCTGTCGCCGAGCGATTTGACGAAGGCGAAATTCTGTTCGACCAGCAAGATGGTGGTGTCGCTTTCCTTCAGTTCGCGGAAAGCAGCGGCCAGGCTGTTGACGATGGCCGGCGCCAGGCCCTTGGTGGGTTCGTCGACGAGGATCAGCTTGCGCGGTTCGACGATGGCGCGGGCAATGGCGACCATCTGTTTCTGGCCGCCCGACAGGTTGCCGGCCGGGTAGTGCCAGAATTTTTTAAGCGCCGGGAAGAAGCCGCAGATCCAGTCGACCCGTGCCGGATCGAGCGGCTTGTCGCGCGCGGCCAGCAACAGGTTTTCGCGTACCGTCAGGCTGGAAAAAACCGCCATGCTCTCGGGTACGTACGCGATGCCGGCGCGCGCGATATCCGGTGTGGCCATTTTCGTGATCTCGCGCCCGTCGAAGACGATGCTGCCGGCGCTGGCTTGCCAGAGTCCCATGATGGTCCGCAAGGTCGTGGTCTTGCCGGCGCCGTTGCGTCCCAACAAGACCGTCAGGCCGCCATGCGGGACCGTCAAATCGACGCCTTGCAGGATGTGGTACTGGCCGATGTGCGTGTGGACGCCGGACAGCGCCAATAGAGGCCCGGCAAGTTCAGGCTGAAGATCAGGCATGTTCGGCCACTCCCAGGTACGCTTCCTGCACGATGGGCGACGCCATCACGGCGGCTGGTTCGCCATCGGCCACCAGCGCGCCGTTGTGCAGCACGATGATGCGGTCGGCCAGCGCGCGCACGACATCCATCTTGTGCTCGACCAGCAGCACGGTCTTGTTGCGCTCCGCCTTGACCTGGTGGATCAGGTCGAGGATGACCGGGACTTCGTCGACGCTCATGCCGGCGGTGGGCTCGTCGAACATCATGACGGACGGCTCCAGTGCCAGGAGGATGGCCACTTCGAGCTTGCGCTGGTCGCCGTGCGACAGCGTGGCCACGCGTGCGTCGCGGCGCGGCGCCAGCGCCACGCGTTCCAGGTAGTGCGCGGCGCGTTCCATGACGGCGTGATGGCGCGACCAGATCGACAGCATGTGCATGCCGATGCCGCTCCGGGCCTGCACCGCCAGGCGCACGTTTTCAAGCACCGTCAGGTTCGGAAACAGGTTCGTCAATTGAAATGCACGCCCGATGCCGAGCCGGGTGCGGCGGGCGGCGCCCAGGCGCGTGATGTCGGCGCCGCCCAGCATCACGGTGCCGGACGTGGCTGCCAACTGGCCCGAGACCAGGTTGAAATACGTGGTCTTGCCGGCGCCGTTGGGGCCGACGATCACGGTGAGCGTGCCGGGATAAAAATCGGCGCTGACGGCATCGACGGCGACGTGGCCGCCGAAGCGGATCGTCAGGTCGCGCGTGGACAGCGACGGCGCCGTGGCGTTCGACACTGGATTCATGTCAGCGTTTGTTCTTGATGGGCAAGGGCATATCGGTCGCCGGAATCTCGCGCACCAGTTCCAGCAGGTCCCACTCGTCCTTCTGGTCCTTCTTGATCTTGAAGTGGTACATCGACTGCAAGGCCTGGTGGTCCTCCTTGCGGAAGGTCATCTTGCCCTTCGGTGTATCGAAATCCATGCCTTCCATCGCGGCCACGAGCTTTTCGCTTTCGCCGCCGGGCACCTTCGACAACGCCGTGAAGACCGCGCTGGCCGCGGCAAAACCGCCCGCCGTGAACATATCGGGCGGCGCCTTGAACCGCTTCATGTGCTCGGCCACCATCCAGTCGTTCATCTTGTTCTTCGGGAAGGCATAGTAGTAATACACCGTGCCCTGGGTGCCGGCGTAGTTCTTCCAGGTTTTCATCACCGGCAGGATATTGCCGCCCGGCGCCAGGGTGATGCCGTAGCGCTCGGGTTTCAGGTCCGCCAGCTTGTTCAGCGGGTTCGGGCCGGCCCAGACGATTTGCAGGATGCGCGGCTGCGGCTTGTCCTTCAAGGCATCGAACAGGCGCTGGGCCGGCGCCGTGAAGTCGGTGGTATTGGCCGGCGCATATTCTTCATGGACGATTTTTGCCTTGCTGCCCGTGGAAGCGAGCGCTTCTTTGCCGGCTTGCACGGCGTCGCGCCCGAACGCATAATCCTGGGCCAGGAAACCGACGCTGCCGCCTTTGAGCGTGCTGGCGGCGGCCATCGCGTCCTGCATCGAGCTGCGCGCGGTGCGGAAAATATAGCGGTTCCATTTGTCGCCGGTGATGGCGTCGGCCACGGCCGGTTCGACGATCAGCACCTTCTTGTATTCCTTTGCCACCGGCAGCATGGCGATGGCCGAGCCGGACGAGGTGGTGCCGACCGCGATATCGGCCTTGTCGTCGCCATACGCTTCAGCCAGCAAGGTACGGCCGAGATCGGGCTTGCCCTGGTCGTCCTTGACGATGACGCGGATTTTGCGGCCATTGATTTCCATCTTGCCGCCCGTGAGGTAGTCCAGGCCCAGCATGAAACCGGTCTCGGTTTCCTTGGCGTAGGCCTCGAGCGCGCCGGTCTTGCCGGCGATGAGCGCGATTTTCAGGTCGGGGCCGGCGGCGTATGCGGTGCCGGCGCTCATTCCTGCGCTGCAGGCAATGGCCAGGACGATGGGTGTGATGCGGTTCATGCAGTCTCCTTCTGTTTTTATGGTGTTGCTGTTCGGGCTACGGTACTTGCGCCAGGAAGCGCTGCAGCGCTTCCTGCGCCGCGGGTTCGGTCAGCATCGGCGCGTGGCCCACGCCGGGGACTTCGGCATACTGCATGCCCGGCGCCGCGCGGCGCATGTAGTGCGCCTGGTTTTCTTCGACCAGGTCGGACAGCGTGCCGCGAATGAGCAGGGTGGGGCGCTGGCGCGCCATGCGTTTGAAGGCCAGGCGGGCGAACATCGACGTGGGCCGCAATTGCCCGCCCTGCAAGGCCGCGCCGATATGCGGATCGTAACGCAGGTCGAGCCCGCCTTCGGGATTTTCGGCAAACGCGCGGCGCGCCCATTTGTCCCATTCCTCGTCGAGGTTGTCGGGAAACGCCGCCTGGTTGATGTTCCTGACGTAGACGGCGGCCTCTTCCCAGGTGCCGACGCCGCCGCTCTTGCCGGCGTAACCGGCGATGCGCTCCAGGCCCGCGCGCGACATGACCGGGCCGATGTCGTTGAGGACCACGGCGGCGACCAGGTCGAGCTTCTGCATGGCCAGCGTCATGGTGATCAGGCCGCCCATCGACGTGCCGACGAACACCGCGCGGGCGATGCCGAGATCCTGCATCAGCTTGGCCACGTCGCCGGCGTACGTCACCGGATGGTAGTTGGCGGGATTCGGGTCGCGCGCCGAGTCGCCGCGCCCGCGCACGTCCACCGCCAGCACGCGCCGGCTCTGGCGCGCGATCCACGGCGCCAGTTCGTCGAAATCGGCGGCGTTGCGCGTGAGGCCGTGCAGGCAGATGACCGGCAGGCGCGCAGGGCCGCCCGCGCCGGGGTAGTCGCGCGCCGCCAGCCGGAGGCCGTCGGGACTGGTGTAACGGAGCAGTGAATAAGTGGGCACGGTGATGGCTCGGAGTGTGGTTCGGGAGCAGGCTTGAAGCAGGCCTAGAAACGGTACTCCACCGTGGCCGCCACTTGTCGCGGGTTGCCGTAAAACGCGGTCAGCACGCCCTCGTTGCCCAGCGTCGGGAACAAGTAACCGGCGGTCTTGTAGTGGCGGTCGGTCAGGTTCTTGCCGTGCAGGGCGGCACGCAGCTTGCCGTCGTTGCGGGTCCAGACCAGGCTGGCGTCGACCAGCCTGTAGCTTTCCTGGTCGAGGATCGAGACGGTTTCGAACTGGTTGGTGGACCCCTTGTACGAGACCGAGCCGATCACCGCAATGCGGGCGGTGTCGAGCGGGATGTCGTAGGTGGCGCGCAGGTTGGCGGAATTGCGCGGCGTGTTCTGGAAGACGCGCTGGGAGGCCACGTTGACGCCGGCGACGATGTATTCGTCGTATTTCGCGTCGATGTAGCTGTACATGCCGGCAATGCTGAACTGTGGCGTGAATCGGCCCATGGCTTCGAGCTCGACGCCCTTGATCCTGGCCTTGCCGGCATTGGTGGTGACGCCGGCGAAGCTGTCGTCGCGGCCGTCACCGTTGGTGTCGATGGCCACCGAGCCGGGAATCTGCACATCCTTGTAGTCGCTGTAGAAGACGGCGATATTGGCCATCAGGCGGTTCTCGAAATAGGACGATTTCAGACCGAATTCGAGCGTCTTGATGGTTTCGGGCGAGTAGCCGGCGCGTGCCGCCGCCAGCGAGATGCGCGTGCCCACGACGTTCAGCCGCGGATCGAAGCCGCCGCCCTTGAAACCCTGCGCGTAGGAAGCGTACAGGTTGTGCGCGGAATCGAGTTTGTAGGCCAGCGCCACGCGCGGCGTGAACTTCTTGTCTTCCCGTTCCAGGCCCGAGCGCAGGTCGGTATCGGTGCGAAACAGCACGGCGCCGGGGTTGCCCATCTCCGGTGTGCCGCGCAGACCCAGGTAAATTTGGCGGTAGATACTGGCGGTGCGCTTGTCGACCGTGTAACGTCCGCCGAGCGACAGGCTGAACGCGTCGGTGAAGGCGTAACTGCCATCGACAAACGCGGCCCAGGCCTTGGTGCCGATATCGCCGCTGGTGAACGTGGAAGTGGGCGCGGCGCCGGCCAGGATGGTATCGAACTTGTTGTAGGCGGTGGCGTCGATGTAGTAGACACCCGCCACGCCCTGGATCTTCTCGCCCGTGTACGTGAGCTGGAATTCCTGGCTGAATTGCTTGTTCTGGTACAGCGCGGGCACTTCGAAGTCGACCACGGCAAGCGAATCGAAGTCGATCGGGGCGATCGATTTATCCTGGCGCGAGGAGGTGATCGATTTCACCAGCAAGGTGGGGCTGACGGTGTATTCGATGGTGGCCGCCACGCCGTGCTGGCGCACTTCCTGGTCCTCGCCCAGCGCCTGCGTCAGGTTGGCCTGCGTGTCGAACACGTTCGCCAGGATGGGTGCGCCGCTGGTGCGGCCGACAATCAGGCGGTGGCCGTTTTTGGGATTCGACTGGTCGTCGGTGATGTCGCCGGCCAGCCGGATGAACAAATCGGGCGTGGGGGTGAACTCGGCCGACAGGCGCGCGGCCGTCAGGTCCTTGTCGTAGTTGTCCGCGCCCGTGGTGAGATTGCTGCCGAAGCCATTGCGCTTGAACTTGGCCACCGCGCCCCCGATGCGGATCGTGTCGGACAGCGGCGTGCTGGCCGTGAGCTGCCCGTCGGTCTGGCCATAATTGCCCACCGTGCCCTTGACGCGCACATCGAGCTGGTTGGAGAGCTTGCGCGTGACATATTTGACGGCGCCGCCGATGGTGTTGCGCCCATACAGCGTGCCCTGCGGGCCACGCAGGACTTCGATGCGCTCGACATCGTAAATGTCGGCCACGGCGCCTTGCGGGCGGGCCAGGTAGACGTCGTCGAGATAGATGCCGACGCCGGACTCGAAGCCGGCCAGCGGATCGGCCTGGCCGACGCCGCGAATGAAGGCGGTCAGCGTGGAGTTGGTGGCGCGCGAGGCCTTGAGGGTGGTGTTCGGAAGTTGCGTGGCCAGGGCGGTGACATCGGGAATGCCCTGTTTCGACAGCTGGTCCGCCGTGATGGCGGTGACCGAGACCGGCACGTCCTGCAGGGTTTCTTCGCGCCGGCGCGCGGTGACGACGACTTTCTGGATATCGCCGGTGTCGGCGGAAGATTGCGCCGCACCTCCGCCAGGGGCCACGTCCGCCGTGCTCTGCGCTTGGGCCAAACCCAGTACGCCGCCGGACAAGGCGAGGAACGCAACGGTGTAACGATTGACGGAGGAACTCAACAGTGCCTCGCGCAGCAAGCCCCTCAACCGCGTTTTCTTCGTGGTCATACGCATACTTGTCTCCTGATTTTTATTGTCGGCATGCGTTCGATGACGCATGCCGACGAGTGTGCGCTGGAACCGTATTAAACGAAAGATAAGACGGCGCCCACCCGCTGTGCATTTATGCACACCCTGCTGCACCGTACTGAACATTGCCGGCTGGCAGGAGCGTGCACCCGTTTGACAGGCTTCTGCAGCAGAACATGACTCGCGCAGGAAAACTGTGGCGGCTGAGTGTGCACCGGTGCACAATATGCTTACTTGATCCTGCACAAGGCGTCGATGAATACCCTGCCGGAGTGGACCGACCTGCGATTCTTCCTTGAACTGGCGCGCGCCGGCACGCTGTCGGGGGCTTCGCGCCGCCTGTCGGTCGAGCATACGACCGTGGCGCGCCGCATCGACCGGCTCGAAGCGCAGCTCGGCTCGACCCTGTTCGACCGCAGCCGGGAAGGGTACGAGCTCACTGAAATGGGCGATGCGCTGCTGCCCCACGCCGAGGCCATGGAAGGGGCGGCACTCGCCGCCGCCGAACAGATGAGCGGCACCGAGGTGGCGGCGCACGGCGTGGTGCGCCTGGGCGTGCCGGAGGTGTACGGCGTGCGCGTGGTGACGCCCTTGCTGGCCGGCCTGCTGGCGGCCCATCCGGATTTGTCGATCGACCTGCTGGCGCTGCCGCGCTTTGCCAACCTGGCCAACCGCGAGGCCGACCTCGGCGTGATGCTCGATCCGCCCACCACCGGGCGCTATGTGATCACGCGCCTGGCGTCGTTCCGCTTTTATCTGTACGCCGCGCCGGCCTACCTGGCGCGCCATCCGCCGATCACCACGCAGGCCGACCTGGTACACCACGATTTCGTCGATTATGTGCAGGACCGGCTGGCCAGCCGCGAGCTCAGTTACCTGAATGAACTTGGTTTCACGCCGCGGCGGCGCATGTGCTGTTCCGGCATGACCGGCCAGCTGGAGGCGGCTGCGATCGGCATGGGCCTGATGATGGCGCCGCCGTATGCGGTGCCGGACGACGGCCGCCTGGTGCAGGTGCTCGACGGTTTCTTTGCCGAGCGCTCGTTCTGGCTGGTCGCGCCGGCGGACCTGTACCGGCTGCGCCGCGTGCGCGTGGTCTGGGATATGCTGCGGGAATACGCGGACAGCCAGCCGGCGCTGTTCCATCACGGCGAGCCGCCCCGATCCGGCTAGGCATTCCGCGAAAGTTGCGGTTAGAATACACGCCTGTTGTTCTATTACTTCGAGTTTGCATGTCCCGTCGCCTGTTGCCACTGCTGATCGCCTTCTTCCTGCTGATGTCTCAGCAGGTCGCGTCGACGCACGTGTACTCGCACTTCGCGGCGGTGGCAGTCACGCATGCAGCTGTTGGCGCGCAGGTGAACGATACCGCCAGCGCGGCCGAACCGACGGCCATCGAGCAGTTGTGCGGCCTGTGCCTGGCTGCCGCCGACCTGGCCTTCGCCGTCCCCGGAAAGATTTTCCAGTTCGACCTGGCTGCCGAGAAGTTGCAACAGCTGATCATCCTGTGCACCCAGCCGCTGGAACGCTCCACGCGCGTCGTCTTCCTGTCACGCGCCCCGCCTCTGCAATAACAAAACCGCCCATGTTCGACTGTCGCTGGCGTGATTGCGCCCGCGCGTCCATTCGCATTTCACGCGTTTTATTTTGTTATTCAAAGGTTTGACCATGAACTTCCAACATACCCTGCTGGCAGCTGCCGTGCTGTCCACGTTGTCGTCCATCGCTTTTGCAGAAGAGCAGGATCCCGCCACGCCCAAGGTCATCGTGACCGCCAGCCCTTTCCGCAACGCCGACAGCGACCAGATCCTGAACCCCGCCAAGGTGCTGGCCGGCGACGAACTGCGCGACAAGGTCGGCAGCTCGCTCGGCGAAACCCTGTCGCAGGAATTGGGCGTCTCGGCCTCGGCCTTCGGCGCCGGCGCCTCGCGTCCGATCATCCGTGGCATGGAAGGCGCCCGCGTCAAAATGATGGAAAACGGCATGTCGACGTCGGACGTGTCCGGCCTGTCGAACGACCATGCCGTCGCTGCGGAAGGCGCGGTGGCACAGCAGATCGAAATCCTGCGCGGCCCGGCCGCCCTGTTGTACGGCTCGGGCGCCATCGGCGGCCTGGTCAACGTGGTCAACGAACGCATTCCGACCGCACTGGAAAAGCAGACCACCGGCACCGTCGAATCGCGCTACAGCAGTGTCGACCAGGGCAAGAACGCGTCGGCCACGGTGGACACCGCGGTCGGCCAGTTCGCGCTGCATGCCGACGGCAATGTCCGCAATACCGACGACTATAAAATCCCGGGCCAGCGCGCCCTGAACGACCCGGATGCAGCGTCAGGCCGGTTGCCCGACTCGAGCACGAAAGAGCGGACCTGGGGCCTGGGCGGCTCGTATATCGCCGACTGGGGGTTTGTCGGCGTGTCGGCGTCGCACCTGACCAACCTGTACGGCATTCCAAGCGCTGAAGGGTCGAAGATCGACCAGGCCCAGACGCACTACGACCTCGACAGCCTGGTACAGAATCCCTTCGCCGGCTTCGAGTCGTTCAAGTTCAAGGCCGGCTACAGCGATTACCATCACGCCGAACTGGACGACGACAACCAGCCGGCCGTGCTGTTTACCAATCGCTCGCTGGAAACCCGCGCCGAGTTGACGCACAAGCCGATCGCGGCGCTGGCGAACATGCGCGGCACGTTCGGCATCCAGACCGACAACAACAATTTCTCGGCGCTGAGCCCGACCGGCGGCGCCGATACGGTGCCCGTCACGCACTCCACCTCGCAAGCGGCGTTTATTGTCGAAGAAGTCAACCTCGGGCCCGTGGCCCTGAGCGCGGGCGGCCGTTTCGAGTCGGTCGATCGCAAGCCGGTGAGCAATATCGAGCGTTCGTTCTCGCTGAAAAGCGGTTCGGTCGGCGGCCTGTGGACTTTTACGCCCGGCTACGCTGCCGGCCTGACGCTGTCGTACGCCGAACGGGCGCCGGCAACCGAGGAGCTCTACTCGAACGGCCCGCACGACGCCACCGAAACCTTCGATATCGGCAACCCGGATTTCAAGATCGAATCGTCGCGCAATATCGAGCTGAGCCTGGAAAAAACCACCGGCCTGATCCGCTGGAAAGCGAACGCCTTCCGCAACAAGGTCGACAACTATATCTACGGCAACGTCACCGGCACGTTTGTCGATGACGAAGGTAACGTCGTCGCCAGCGGCAGCACGGTGCGCCAGCGCATTTTCGAGCAGGCGCAAGCCACCATCCAGGGTGCCGAAGCGGAACTGACCTACAACGCGCTGGGCCAGGGCTGGAATGGGCGCGTGTTTGCCGACACCTCGCGCGGCCGCCTCGAGAACGCCGGCAGCCTGCCGCTGCAGCCGGCCGACCGCATCGGCGCATCGATCGGCTACAAGGGCGGCGCATGGCGCGCCGGCGCCTCGCTGGTGCACGGCGCCGGCCAGGACCGTCTCGCATCGTTCGAAACATCGACGACGCCATCGTACAACGACCTGGGCGCGAATATTTCGTACACGCAGAAATTCAGAAACCAGGACGTGACGTATTTCCTGCTGGCGAAGAACCTGCTGAACGAGGATATCCGCCTGTCGACGTCGTTGTTGAAGGATATCGCGCCGCTGCCGGGCCGTAACTTCGTCATCGGGGTGCGCACGCACTTCTGACCGGCGGAGAGGGAGGTGGCCGCCACCTCCCTTTCACTTCAGCCCTTGAACGGATTCCGGTCGTTCAGCTCATCGATATACTGCTCGATGCCACCGCTTTCCCGTTCCAGGAAATGCGCCACAGCATCGGCAAAGGCCGGCTGCGCCAGCCAGTGCGCCGACCAGGTCCGCGTCGGCAAAAAGCCTCGCGCCATCTTGTGCTCGCCCTGGGCACCGCCCTCGAATACCTTGATGCCCTGCTCGATGCAAAACTCCAGCGGCTGGTAGTACGACGCTTCGAAATGCAGGCAGGGCACGTGCTCGAGCTCGCCCCAGTAGCGCCCGAACAGCGTGTCCTCGTTATGGATCACCAGCGACGCCGCAATCGGCTGGCCGTCGCGTTCGGCAATGACCAGCAGGATATTGTCCGGCATCGTGGCGCCGATGCGCCTGAAGAAATCCAGGTTCAGATACGGCGTCGAGTGGTGCGCCGCGTACGTGTGGCGGTAGCAGCGGTTGAACAGGCGCCAGTCGGCTTCCGTGGCCTGTGCACCGCGCACGCGCCGTAGCGTCACGCCGGCTTCGCGCACCTTCCTGCGCTCGGCGCGGATGTTCTTGCGCTTCTTCATTTCCAGGGTTGCCAGAAAGGCGTCGAAATCGGTGTAATCCTGGTTAATCCAGTGGAACTGCACGCCGCTGCGCAGCATGTAGCCGGACGCTTCGAGCTGTTTCGCCTCGGCTTCGGGCGGATACAGGATATGCATCGACGAGACCTTGGTGGCCTTTTGCGTCTTGCGCAGCACTTGAACCAGCGCCGCGCGCGCGGTCGCGTCGACCGCCAGCAGGCGCGGGCCGGTCACCGGGGTGAAGGGAATCGCGGAGAGCAGCTTCGGATAGTAATCCTGGCCGTTGCGCTCGTACGCGTCGGCCCAGGCCCAGTCGAAGACATATTCGCCGTACGAATGGTATTTGACGTAGAGGGGCAGGGCGGCGACCAGCTTGTCGTCGCCGTAGAGCGTCAGGAACTGCGGCTGCCAGCCGGCGTCCGGCGCGGCGCTGCCCGACGCGTGCAGCGCGTGCAGGAAGGCGTACGACAGGAAGGGATTCGGTTTGCCCTGAACGGCGACCAGCGCGTCCCACGCGGCCTGGCCGATCTCGTCGAGAGAAGAAACAATATGCGTGCGATAATTCAAAGTGACTTTCTGACCAAATGAAGCAACACAATACGCCGGCGACGCCGCCCGGCCATCGACTATGACTCAGACATCGTTCCCGCATTTTTTCAACCTGTACGCGCACCAGTTCGCGCGCGTCGCGGTTGCCATCCCGGTCTGCAAAATCGCCGACCCGCTCCACAATGCCGCGCAAACCATCCTGCTGGCGCGCCAGGCCGCCGACGAAGGCGCGGTGCTGGTGGCTTTCCCGGAACTGGGCCTCTCCGCCTACACCTGCGACGACCTGTTCCACCAGCGCGCCTTGCTCGATGCCTGCGAAGCGGCGCTGAACGACGTCGTCGCAGCGTCGGCCGACCTGCCGGTGGCGCTGATCGTCGGCCTGCCGCTGCGCGTCAACCACCAGCTGTTCAACTGCGCGGCCGTGATTGCCAACGGGCGCCTGCTCGGGGTGGTCCCGAAAAGCTATTTGCCTAATTATGGCGAATTTTACGAAACCCGGCAGTTCAGTGCGGCGGAAAGCGCGCCGGTCGACGCCATCACCTTGCTTGGCCAGCGCGTGCCGTTCGGCGCGGGCCTGCTGTTCGAACTGGAAGACCAGCCGCTGCTGCGCTTCCACGTCGAGATCTGCGAAGACGTCTGGGTGCCGATTCCCCCGTCGTCGTTTGCCGCGCTGGCGGGCGCCACGGTGCTGGTCAACCTGTCGGCGTCGAACATTGTCGTGGGAAAAAGCGGCTACCGCCACCAGCTCGTCGGCCAGCAGTCGGCGCGCTGCCTGGCCGCCTATCTGTACACCTCGGCGGGACGCGGCGAATCGACCACCGACATGGGCTGGGACGGCCAGGCCATCATCTACGAGAAGGGCGACCTGCTGGCCGAGTCGGAACGTTTCCTGGACGACGCACATATCGTGTATGCCGATGTCGACCTGGGCCGCCTGTCGCAGGACCGCATGCATACCGGCACCTTTGGCCAGTCCGCGCGCCGGCACGCGGCCGAGGTGGCGGCGTTTCGCGTGATCTCCGTGCCTGTCGCGTTGCCGCTCGCGCGCGCGCTGCCGCTGAAGCGGACCGTCGAGCGCTTTCCGTATGTGCCGGCCGACCAGGCCCGGCGCGACGAGCGCTGCACCGAGGTCTACAACATCCAGGTGCAGGCGCTGGTCCAGCGTCTCTCCGCCAGCAACATCTCGAAAGTCGTCATCGGCGTCTCGGGCGGGCTCGATTCGACGCACGCGCTGCTGGTCTGCGCCAAGGCCATGGACCGTTTGAATTTGCCGCGCACAAATATCCTGGCGTACACCATGCCGGGCTTTGCCACCAGTTCGCGCACGCTCGAGCAGGCCCATGCGCTGATGACCGCGGTGGGCTGCCAGGCCAGGGAAATCGACATCCGCCCGAGCTGCATCCAGATGCTGAAGGACCTCGGCCACCCTTACTCCGAGGGCAAGGAAGAGTACGACATCACGTTTGAAAACGTCCAGGCGGGCGAGCGTACCAGCCACCTGTTCCGGCTTGCCAATTTCCACAACGGCATCGTGATCGGCACCGGCGACCTGTCCGAGCTGGCGCTGGGCTGGTGCACCTACGGCGTGGGCGACCATATGTCGCATTACAACGTCAACGCCAGCGTGCCCAAGACGCTCATCAAGCACCTGGTGCGCTGGGTGGCCGACACGGGCGCGATCGGCAGCGCGGGGTCAAACGTGCTGCATGCGGTGCTGGCCACGGAGATCAGCCCGGAGCTGGTGCCGGGCAAGCGGGCCGACAGTGCGCCGGCGCAGGTGACCGAGGATTTCATCGGCCCGTATGAGCTGCAGGACTTCACGCTCTACTACATTTTGCGCTACGGCTTCACGCCGTCGAAAGTCGCCTTCCTGGCGTGGTCGGCCTGGCACGACCGCGACGCCGGACGCTGGCCGGACAGCGAGGAGATCGCCGTCCACAACGCCTACGACCTGGCCGCCATCAAGCGCAACATGAAAATTTTCCTGTGGCGTTTCTTCAAGACCAGCCAGTTCAAGCGCAGCTGCGTGCCGAACGGGCCGAAAGTCGGCAATGGCGGTTCGCTGTCGCCACGTGGCGACTGGCGGGCGCCGAGCGATTCGGAAGCCGTGGTCTGGCTGGCTGACCTGGAACGTGTCCCGGACGCCGCTCCGTTAAAATAACGTTATAAAGTTGAAACGCCACCAAGGAAAAATCATGAAACAAATTACCTGCGTCATCAAACCGTTCAAGCTCGATGAAGTGCGCGAAGCGCTGGCCGACGTGAATGTCACCGGTCTGACCGTCACCGAAGTCAAGGGTTTCGGCCGCCAGAAAGGCCACACCGAGCTCTACCGCGGCGCCGAGTACGTGGTCGATTTCCTGCCGAAAGTGAAAATTGAAGTGGTCGTCGATGACGGCATGGCCGAGCAGGTGGTCGACGCCATCATCAAGGCCGCCCGCACCGGCAAGATTGGCGACGGCAAGATTTTCGTGCAAAACGTCGAACAGGTCATCCGCATCCGCACCGGCGAAACCGGCCCCGACGCCGTCTGAATCAATTGCACAAAAAGTAGGGTCAGAGTCGAATTGTTTAGCAATTGATCTTACGAATCAATTACTTATCGCATCATACGACCCTGCTGGCCGGTCAGTGCCGGCTCAGCGTCCCATGCGCAAGTCGAATTTCCACGTGATCAGCCGCAGCCCGCTGATGAACAGCGCGCTCGACCAGAGCGCAAAATCATGCGGGAAGCCGGCAAATTCGCGCATGCCGAGGAACATCCAGTTGCCGAGAAACGCGCAGATCGCATAAGGTTTGCCATCGCGGAACACCATCGGCACTTCGTTGCAGACGATGTCGCGCGCCACGCCGCCAAAAATCCCCGTGATCACGCCCATCATCGAGGCGATGAACAGCGGCATTTCCGCGTCCAGCGCCGCGGAGACGCCGGCGATCGAAAACAGCCCCAGTCCCACCGCGTCGGCGATCACGATCAGGCGTTCGGACACCATCTGGCGCAACGTGCGGATCAGGGGAGACGCCACCAGGGCCAGCACGAAAATCAGGATCGCGTATTCCTGGTGCGTGACCCAGAACAGCGGACGTTTATCCAGCAGGATATCGCGCAGCGTGCCGCCGCCGAATGCGGTGATGAACGCGACGGTGAAGACGCCCACCAGGTCCATGCGCTTTCTTCTTGCTTCGATGAATCCGGAAAATGCCCCGACCAGGATTGCCATGATTTCGATGAACGTAATGAGATGCATGCAGGCCGGGCAAAGTCGTCAGAGTTGCTAGCCTAACATGCGGCACGCGCGCTGGTCAGCACATTATTGCGAAGCAGCATGTGTGCGCCGCGCGCGCAACACTTCAGGGCGCTTCGCCCGCCAGTGGCAGGCGCACCGAGAAGATGACCTTGCCATCCTCATGGCGGTACTGCAGTTCGCCGCGGTGTTCGCGCACGATCTGCAACGCGATATACAGGCCCAGGCCCATGCCCGTGCGGTTGCGCGGATTGTGCAGCGACGTGCGCTTGAACGGGTTGAACAGTGTCGGGACGAATTCCGTGGGAATGGGCGCGCCGAGGTTGGCGATGTCGATGACGGCGTGCTGCCCGTCGACGGCGGCGCGCACGGCGATCGGCTGGCCCGGCTCGCCGTGGTGGCGCGCATTCGACAGCAGGTTCGACAGCACCTGCGCCACGCGCGCGCTGTCGGCCTGGACAAACGTTGCCGGACGATTCTCGAGCGCATAGTCGATGCCGGGGTACGCGGTGCGCGCTTCATCGACGAGGTCGTCGATCACCAGCGCCAGGTCGATCCGCTCGGTCGCCATGCCGAGGCCGACGCCGCCATCGATGCGGCTCATGTCGAGCACTTGCCCGATCAGGCGCTGCATGCGGTTGCTGGACGACTGGATGCGGCGCCCGAGACCGGCCTGCTGGCCGTCCGGCTGATTGGTGCCGCGCTCCAGCACCATGCCGGCCATATTGATCGAGTGCAGCGGGTCGCGCAGGTCGTGGCCCAGCATGGCCAGCAACTGGGCGCGCGTGGATTCGGTCTGGGCGCGCCGTTCCGTGGACACGCGCAGCATTTCGGCCAGCGTGAGCCGGGCATTGGCGACCACGGTCGGCTCCCACGGCTCGGCGTGTCCCAGCACG
>Ga0265780_10000434_pt1 | contig 65149 bp, 59 predicted proteins | sample P1T30metagenome_FD_192432 | JGI IMG/M metagenome (GOLD analysis project Ga0265780, IMG submission 192432) | Plant litter microbial communities from East Loma Ridge, Irvine, California - P1 T30 | ecosystem: Environmental > Terrestrial > Plant litter > Unclassified | place: USA: California... | reverse complement strand
CTTTTGCTCAGTTCGAATTGTTTACGGCGAAACGGGCGCCGAGGAGACGCATGCGGGAGGAGGTGCTACGCGCATGGAGAGCCAACCAAGGTCAAGTTGATGAGTATACGGAGAGGATGCTTGAGAGGAGGATGAGGCAGATCGATGATCAGGAGCCGTAGAGCACTAGAAATCAATCTCGTGGCATGAAGAACTGAAGTGTAATCTGTCTTCTTGTGTACGTACCCACTACTGCTGACTAGCTATGAGCAAATACTGTGAGTACTAACTGTATAGAGTAGCAAGCCAAAAAAGATTAAGCAATTTAGGATTACAACGTAGTATTGCAGTCGCGAATCTTCGTGTATTAGAGCGGGTTTTCTCTCCGCCGTTCTATGTTAGTTCAGTACACCACTAGGGCCTCTTAACAACGAGATTTCCGAGTTCTATGATCGTAGCTCCAATATAGATCTCCATCATAAGCATCGTAAGGTGGCAAGTAGTCCTATTACATAAATAGCAATGCGGATGCGGACGCTGATGCGAATGCAGGTGCAGGTAGTGGCAGGCAGGATGCGCTAGACTAACACAGTTAGTGTAATTAGCGCCGCTGCGTTTATAAGATGCTGCTGCCCCAACACCCTTCTTACAACGTATGCTTCACCAGCTGCATTCCCCTTGTGCTACCGCACTACATTCCACTTGTGCTATCGCACTGCATTTCTCTGGCTCCTATTGGACCCTGTACTCGATTCGCTCGGGTTACAGTCTGATACATTTCCCTTGTGCTACCGCACTACATTGCCCTGGCTCCTACCGGACCTAATGAACCCTTGCCCTGAACATATTGTTATTCTTGTATCTTTTCCATCTCTACAACACATACATATGTACCCGATCATTCTAACGCCGTATCTCGTATCAAGAGGATACTGGTCCTATCCATTCTCGCGACGGCTGGATCGTGCTTCGTCTCACCGGATCCCAATTGGGCTTAAAGTCGATGGGTGCATCGCTAGCTAATAAAGAAGCGGCGGAATTGGTGGGCGATTTGGGCCAGACCGACAATCTCGCCCTTACGCCTACGGAGCTTCTTCAGCACATAGCTTGCCATCGTAGTTATGTGAAAGGATGGGATTTTGTTAGCAATATAATCACGGCAAAATTTGAGGACTGCTTTTGTACTAAGCAAGCCTATGGCAACGTAAGAGTTGCATAACAAAACTGCAATACATGCTCCCGTATAGCTTCGCGTATGGTCTACTTAGTGAGTCTTTGAATTCACACTCGTGGCTGTGAAAAGTATCGTGATAAGACCGAGACCGCATCCCTGCGGCGATCATTTGCGCTCGGACCGCAACAACTCACGACGCGTTCTCACGACGGTGAAAACAATGCGCATGCCAGTATTATCGCGCACTCTCACAACTTGGACTTAATTACACCCACGCTGCGCATTGCCTCCACTGCAAGGAAACCGTCTACTATGCCATTCCACCACAGCGCGCACTCTCAATGACGACGCGTCGACCCCTCCAGCCGCTCAATGGTATGTTAGTGAAGCCCAAGCTGTTCCCTCGACTCTCTCTTAAGAATTGTCGCCGTAGGCGATGAAATGGTTGGCCTCTCCACGCGCATGTGAATGGGCAGGCATGCATCACCGATACCCCACGACAGCGCTGACTGTACCGCCCGAACATATAGACATCATCAACACACAACCCACGTCGACCACCTTCAAAAGCGATGCAGTCATGGACGACCACGAGGACCTTAGCTCTCTCGAGAATGACGCGGACGAATTCGACCGACTGCTCATACAGAATGCGCGCGACGAGCGACGACTGAAGGAGGCGCTGAACGGCACGCGCAGAGTCACTGCATTCTCAAAGGCACGCGCCGCGAAGCACGTCGGACTGACGCTGGACAACCTCGAGCGCAACAATGCGCGCAACGAGCCCGGCCCCAATGCCGTCAAATTCGAAAGTCCGCCCAGCAGCAGCGGGTCTGCCAGGTCCGACCCAGCGATCCACGCGCCGCCCACATGGGGGAGGAAAAGCCGGGCGAACAGGGGCTGGATGAGAAGCATCACGTACGAGGAGCAGGAACAGGTGCAGGCGCAGACACCGCCGCCCGTTGAAGAAACAATCAATCGGCTCTATGAGGACCAGCACGAGGTGGACGACGATGCAAACCTACCGCGGCACTCTGTAGAAGACAGCCCTCTGTCGCATAAGGGCACGCCGCGCCACGACCGCTCAGACGAGTGGGACCTCACGTTTGAGCTCAACGAGGCCTCGATGATCGCGTCCACGCCATACATACCACGCAACACGGCGCTCGACGACATACGGAATAGGGAGAATGAGAGCGCGAAGATGGACAGGCTGCGGCAAGGGTCACCGGAAGAGACGCGCCGGCCACGTACGGCGGTGACGGCAAATGGCGCAATCAGCGCAGAGCAAGCAATGCAGGTGTCCGCTTCGTCAGAGAAGAGGCGCTCGTGGCAATCAATCGGCAAGTCGCAGCCAGTCACCGGTAGCGGTAAAGAGAATTTGCCCGTGGCTATATACAAGACGACTACCGAGAGCGTGAGTGTAGTAGAGGGGGACGTGAACGCTGCATCACAGAAGCGTCCCGTCCGGCCACTGAGGCACCGCAGAGAGGACTCACAGGACCTGCTGCGACGGCTGGCGAGAGCGTCAAACACACCGAGCCCGGGTCGGGTCGCTGCAGCATCCCGTCCGCACACCGCTCCTGCTAGGCAACCAGACAGTCAGCCCGTGCAGACCGACACGCCCCCCGACACACCAGATAAGATACTGCCCGTGAAGGAGCAGGAGCCAGTACCTGCGCCGAAGAACAACCTTGAGGATATCCAGGACGTACCACGACGAGAAGCAGAGATGCCACCAGCGGCAGCCAATCCTCCAGAGGGAGACGCCGAAGACGTGGATGCTACGCCGATGCCCGTGGAACGCTCGATACTAGCACCGAAGACTCCAGTTGTTACCGGCGCGTGGGTGGACACTCCGGGCCCACGAACAGCACGCAAGCAACTCACCATAGCACGATCACCAGCCCATTCACCAAAGAAGGCTTCTCCCCAGAAGCGCGCATCTCCCGAGAAAAAGGCACCACGCGCGGTACAAGAAGCTCCTGAAGAGACCGACGCCGAAGTGATTCGACCTCAGGTGTCCAGATCTGCCCTGCAAGCTCTGGTCCAAGAAGCGAAGACCCAAGAGTCAGCCGACTACGGCGACTCCACCATCAGCTCTCTCGAAGAACTGATCACCACGCCCACCGGAGAAGTCGAAGAAGACACCCTCCAAGGTCTGCAGCTTCCAACCGTCACGCCACGAAACGAAGCCGAACGACAGCGCCAACAAGAACTACTCCACCTCCACCGCATGAACGACCGTCTACGAGCAGCACGAACAAGCATCCGCGACGCCAGCCGCGGCATGAAGCGCGTAGAAGACCGCGTCGAGCACGGCGAAGAAGTCGAAGGCGCAACAGTCCTCGCATGCCCATGCGCAGCGGCAGGCCACATACCGCTATGGAAATACCCTTTCAAAGTATTCTGGGACTCAAAACTCAAATCGGAACGAAGTGGCTCACGAACGCGCATGCTCGGCGGTCTCACGCTATTCAGCATTCTCCTCATCAGCTTACTTGCCTGGTGGATCAGCGAGGAATTCGCATGCGAGTTTTACTGTCATCATCCGTACGCTACGTACTCGCCCCACCGGTTCTCGGTCGATGCGAATGCGCCGCAGTACCCGTTTGTTTTGCCCACATTGTTCTACAGGACGTTTGTCAGGGCGTGGTGGGAGCCGAGTAGTCTGGTCACCAGGTGGGTGTGGCGCAATACACTCGGAGAGGGAAGTCCGACGATGAGTGCAAGTGGTGCGGCGTCATGGCAAGCGAGTCAGAGTCGGAGTGTGGTGGAAGAGGCTGTGTGGGAGCAGAGTATGATGCATGATGAGGTGGTTAGATGAGCTGGTTGTTTGCTTATTGTTTAGGGATGGTATTTTGTCGCTTCAGCGTGGAGTATGGTTTCGCTTTTGGTTCGATCAGGATCTGGATTCATTGGCGTATTTATTTATTTCTAGGACTTGTGGCTGTGGCGTTGGATATTCTCTGCGCAAGTCCGCAGCACACGCATCGATTATGAATGAACCTTGATTCTTCCCTGCTCACTTACTCGAAGTGCCTTGAATCCTCCTCTCCCTCAACACCAGCTGCCTCCATCCTGAACTGAACTGCCGCACACGAACAACTTGCTTTCCACACTGCCTACCCCTCAACGCGTCCGTCCACGCGACTGGCTCATTTCCCCCGCGCACGCGACTGTGTAAATTAAACCTACCGCACTTTTTGCACTCATTAGCCTACCACACTTCCACACACTCACACTGCATCCTACCCAAAGCAGCAAACTATGGACAACTGCGTAAATTAAACATCGCTTAACCTGTGCAAGCGCGCGACTCTCCAAGGCCGTAGCGCTCCGTTATTGGGTGTTGTGTTGCAAGCAAGTCCGTAGCCATTGATGTTCACATGTCATGTCATTGGTGTTGGCGCTCATCTGCCCCCCTGATCAGTGGAATCGCTTCCGACTCGCTAAACGGCATAACCTACCGGGATGCGCGGACTTCAAAACATGTCAGGCCCCAAGGTGAAACAGCGTGATTGGTTTCATGCGCCGTCGAGGAGCCTATTGTTAGGAGGGTGCCGGGGTTGGGGATTGCGGCGCTGGGGGAGATGAGACAATACACGCGGCGTGGACGGCGTGGATGGGGTAGAGTTTGAGATTTGGGAGGGGGGTATATGGTTGAGCTGCGCCTGTGTGTGTGTGTGTGTGTGTGTGTGTGTGTGTGGTTGCACGACTTTTGAATTGCACGTTTCTTTGGAGGACGGAAAGAGTTTATCGGACTGAAAAGAGTGCCTTGCTTGAGGGACGATAACAAACAGGATATCGAGAAAGAGGAAGAGGACGCACATTGGCAATATTCGACATACTGCCACACCATATCCCCATCTCAGCAAAACATCCAATACTCAAAAAATGCTGTCCCTCACCTCCCTCACCCACCTCTCCTTCCTCATCGACCCCACCTTCTGGTCCCGCATCGGCTTCCTCATCTCCTACACCGCCACATTCTTCCTCGTCCTCGAGGCCCTACGCCTCATCTACACCGACGCCAACAAGCGCGAAGTCGAAAAGTTCCTGGAAAGCTACCAGAAACAACGAAACGTTTCGCCGTCACCCAGGAAGCAGTGTATTACCGTGAATATCGATGAGCTGGAGCGAGAAAGGCCGGTCACGCCGCCGCGACAGAGGAAAAGGGATGTCACGCCTGATTCTCAAAAGACGCTGGTTGAGCGCGAGGAGAGGCGCAGACGGCGGGCTGTGAGTCATTCTGTATCGTCGCCACACGCTATCGCGGCTCAGACATCTGCTTCGCCCGTGCGCAAGTTGCGCAAGCGCAGCGACACGCTTAATTCGGCTGGGAGCGGCGAAGTGAGGCGGTCGACACGCAGGCATCGCGAGGCGTCGCCGGCGTCGGAGGTTGGGTCCAAGGTATCATCACGGCATGGGAGTCCGAGTGGGAGTGTGAGGAAGATGAGTGCGGCGTTGGGACTGGGGCTGGGGATTGGGGGAGCGAGGAGGACGAAGGTGTGAGGATGAAGGTGGAGATGATTTGAGGGAATATATCAATGAGTCTTGGTGGCTACCATAGACATGACGCCAATCGTGGCGGCGGCTACGAGTGTACCGACACACACATGTACTTGGCAGGACCGGTACCATGGCGGCACCGCGTCGAGACGAAGGGAGGTCATGGATCTGGCGTACTAGCCAGACGTATAGAAGGGGCATTATTGTCAATGGCAAGAGGGCCTTGAGAGGAGCATGGGAGAAGAGAAGATGGGATGTTGAGGTTTATATGAGCCTCGCTTCCAGAATGTCATGGGTATCAAATGCAATATACACAAGCCCACCACGCTCGTCAAATCGTATGCATGCTATGCAGCACTAAATGCAGACCATCGTGTAAACTCCCTCACCACTATGTTTTCACCGTAGACTCAGCCTACAACACCCGGCATCTCCAAGTCCCCAATCTCCCTACTAAACTCTTCCCAATCCACGCCCTCAGCCTCAAACATCGCCTTCGTCTTCTGCGCCGTCTCAATCTGCCGCTGCTGCGTAAACCCACCAGGCGCATTACTCTCGTACTGTATGAGCTCGACCCACTTGAAGAAGAGGCTCTCCTTTCCCATAGCTGTGAGCTTATCTTTGAACTGCAGCAGCTTCTCGCGCGCCGTTGTCTCCGCACCCTCGTCTAGCTGCGAGCAGTCCCACATCGCCCACTGCCCATTTGGCACCTCGCTCTTCAGATCGCCCACGTATACGAAGACAGCTTTCTTGAGCGTGTCCGCGACGATGGTCTTACGGTCGACGAGTTGCGTGGCAGCGATCATGCCGTAGAAATCGAGATCGAAGTCGGCGTCCATGAGCAAATAGCCCGTCTTGTCGCGCAGTCGCGTCGGGTCCACAGCTGGTAATATCCGCGTCTTGAAGAAGGGCGACTCGGCGCCCGCTTTGCCTGTGGCGCCCTCTGCCGCACCCAACAAATCCTCAGCGCCCCAGCCGCGACTCTGCCGCACGTATATTTCTTCCTCGCGGAAGCCGATCTTCCAGCGCCACCAGACTGGGTTCCCGGGCTGTTCGAGGAAGAATGACCACGGCCAGGGGCCCACGATGCGGAATAGCGTGAAGTCGAGCATGAAGCTCAGCATGCGCTTCGTGACTTTCCATACCAGCGTCTTCCATGCGCTGTGGGCGTAGTATATTGTTGTGTGGTTCTGGTTGCCCAAGATGGACATGAGGATATCCCAGTAGTGTGGGACGATGTAGTATGCGCGCCAAAAGAGGAGGAGGGCGATGACAAGGTTGAGGGTGAGGGGCACGGCGAAGATGCGCTTTTTGAACCAGGCGCGTTGCGTGTCGATGTGTGTGATGTAGACGGTGTCTCTGCTGAAGGTGGAGAGTAGGTCTTGTAGCTCTTCTGGCGCGGGGGAGAAGGGCTCTGGGATGGGGGTTTTGGGAGGCCTGATGACGCGTTGTTTGCTCTTCGGGGCCATTCTGGCGGCTTGAGCTCTAGAGAGGTGGCTGTAATCGTGAATGCATTGGTGGTGGGTTGGTAGAAGGTGTAACTCAGCAATTCGTAACTGTGTCCAAGCGCCAATGACGCACTTCTAAGCCCTCCTTTCACACTGTCGCTCTTAACGTAACTACGACACAACATCTGCACCAGTGTAGCCGAAGCTCGAATTGCCCGGAGTCCTCTTTTCTCCGAGTCGCATGGGTGGAGATGCAGAAATTTGATGAGCACCTGGCATTGTTGCGCTCACAACACAGCATGCTGTTCTAGCTTCCTCCCATGCTACTTCACACCACCACCATTCTATCGAAAAGATGCTACTGCGCGAGGAATTATCGGAATGCAATCGTAAGTTTGAATCAAACGAGTATGGATCCAGTGTGTGCACGAAGAAGGATCCGCCTTTTCTGAGCTGCCTACATCGACCACCTGCAGTCTCCCAAGGAGCCCTGGAGAATAAAACAACATCTCGCCACAGATATCCGACCAAATGGAGACCTGAAACACCCTTCACTTGCGTCATGATCGGAAGTTCTACCGTGTCGCACCGATCTCACCTGCCCTTCCAGCCATCTCGCAGCAACGACGCCCTGCAGGTCTCCGGCTCTATGAGGAGACCCGAAATCAACGTCGTTCTGCACCACCATGTCCACAGAGCGTGCGTGGTGCTGTACGGCCCTTTCGACGCAGCCTTGATTGTTTAGACCTTGAGTGTGAACAAACGAGATCGAAGAGAACGGCTACAGCAATTCAATGCAGACGAAGCTACGTGAAACGGGTATCGCGAACAATGCACGATCATGCCGATCTCCCGCGTACCACACATGCGGTTGCATCTCGCAGCAACCGTCGGCACCCCAACCTTACGCAGGCTGATGTTTGTCCAATTCTATCCGGGCTGTGGTTCGTCAGGATGACTTGTGAGATGGCACCATGGCCTGAATCACTGTCTTCATTGGATCGGTGATTTGACACTTATCACTCAGCCGTCATTCATTTGTTGCCCATCTAGGACAGCTTTTCTCTGAGCATGCTGTGTCTTGGTTCGGTCTAGAGCGATGGGGGCTGGGTTGCATGATATACTTTGGTTCACCTGCGCGTCTAGTCTAACCTGCCACCCTGCTCGGGCTCCATTGATAACTCGCCTGTCCCGCGTTCTGTGCGACCATCCACATGTCTGGCAGTCCCTCGAATGTAAGTAATGCACGCGTTCGACACGGTATGAGATGGGGGTTAACTAGTTCAGATGTCCGCTCAAAGTCCGCCATATCCTCTTCGCAATCAAGGACTAGGCGGCCAGCCAGCCATAATACCTGATGCGCCCATCACGGCAGTGTTTCTGGTCTTGTACCTCATCTTTGGTGTTATCCATATCAAGATCTTCAAAGCCAACAAAGGCCGTGGACACAAGTTCATCTTCAATGGCGCAATCCTGGGTATGGCTATATGTCACCAGAGATTCGATGTGCGTTCTCAGTTAACATACCGCAGGTCTCTGCAAAATCCGAATCATCACCATGAGCTTGCGGATAGCCTGGTCATGCCACCCAACCAACGTCGGACTCGGTATCGCCGCAAACGTCTTCGTATACGTCGGGACCATTATACTCTTCATGATCAACTGGTTCTTCGTACAGCGCATCGTACGAGCGCAACATCAGAGACTGGGCTGGTCGATGCCATACCGTATCTTCCATCGCGGCGCACTCCTAGTCTTGATCCTCTGTCTGATCTTGGTCGTCATGGTCTCCATATGGCAATTCTTCACCATCAACGAGACAAAGCTGACTGCGTTCCGCGCTATGCAGCTCACTGGCCAAACCTACTTCACGCTGTTTTGCCTTGCTCCAGCCGTAATCATGCTCGTATCGGCACTGATACCGCGCACCGAGATTGAGAAATTTGGTGCTGGCCGCCTCAGGGTCAACATTACAATCTTGTTAATTGCAGTAGCGGTCTTGACCACCGGACAACTCTTCCGCTGTGTGATCGCCTGGATCCCACAGACTCGCGCGCTCGATGATGCAGGCGTGCCAATCGCACAGCCCTGGTATCTCCATCGAGCTTGCTTCTACTGCTTCAACTTCGTCACAGAGATTGTGGTCGTCATCATGTTCGCTCTAGTCAGAGTCGATTTGCGGTTCCACGTGCCCAACGGGTCAAGAACGTCTGGTGATTACTCAGGACGTAACAGTCGGCGCAACAGTGTAGCAAACCCCAACAGCGAGAGCAACATGGCTCTCACTGCCGCGTCCAGCGAGAAAGACCTCGTTTGCGCCGCTCCCATCGTACCATTGGGACCTAATGACAACGGATCTAGCGAGACCATCCATGAGTACGAGACTTCCGTCTTCGACGACTCTCAATCATTGGCCAATTCTTTACAATACGGACCCTCGACGTTGGAAGTGGATAATACTACGGGGGCATATAAGGTGAGGAGACTGTCCACTGGTTCCAATAGCCATGCTAGCGCCCCCTCAAGGCGTAGTTCCGCACGCTCTACCAACCACGATCGCAGCGTCACTTTTGCCGAAGACGCCCCGCCTGTCCCAGAAATACCAGAAGAATGGCCGCTCCGGAGCTCAACACCGGTCCCAGAACCTAGGAGAAGAGCAAGCAGCAACGGCAGTTCAAAGAAGACTTTCGAGATTGCGGACCACGAGTTGAACGACGCAGATGTCGGCGACGCCGTTACCGATGCCTTGGCTAAACTCGAACAGAACAGCGAAGCAAACGCAGAACTGACTCCAGTTACACCAATGATCGTCAAGTCTCACGAAGATTCGGCTGCGCCAGCACCACCGGGGCCGAGCGCTGTGACGGTCGAAGGAAGCCCACGCCAAAAGAAGATATACAATCCTCTCGCTCCTCGCAAACGCGCTACATACCCACCCAAATCCGCCCTCAAAACAGCAGGCAATCGAAGCAGCATGAACAGTACCAAATCCACCCGATCCAACAAATCCTCCAAATCGACAGAATCCACCACACCCACCATCACCGAAGCCCCCGAGCCACCGATGCCACGACCAGCCGACACCATACACCCCGAACGGCCCTCGGTCCTAGAACGCATCGCCATGTCCCAGCGTCAAACTGTGGACTCGCCCGCGGTTTTGGAGCTCATCGCTCTGTCTCAGCGACTGAGTCCTGATGCGCGCAGAATTCTGGATTTGAGCTTGCAAGGCGAGATTGTTACTGGTTTATCGACGCCGGATACGTCGCAGAGCGAGTCTGAGGTTTCGGTAGCTACGGGTGTGAAGAGGGTCTCGTCGTCGAAGTATAGCCAAGATTTGAATGAGGAGGAGGTGGAGGAGGAGTTTCAGCGGTTAGATTCTGAGGCTGGACCTGCGGCGGCGGCGTTGGATGCGGTGAATGGGAGGTGGTTTGATTGATTGGGCATGGGTGTGAGTCTAGAAACGATACTGAGGTGATGAATGTATTGGGCGTGGCTGTTGTTTTGTGACTTACAATATGGCAACCAACAATTTTTCCTTCTGTTCATAGAATGTTAGAATCGATCGATGGTGCATAGCTGAAACTTATTAATCATGCATTAATCTGGTCTTCTCTTCATATCAACCCCTTCTCTGCACCCCTTCCACCCCTCACGCAGTCCTATTCGCCAAACTAGGCCAGAACTCCGCCAGCCACGGGTACGGATCCGCAGGGAAATACTGATTCAAAATCGTCCCGTTGAAAGGCGTAATACGATCGCGAGTCATGTTGTACAGCGCGTACTTCTCATCTGGGCCGGTACCGACAGTATACGGAACGGTCTGGACATTATTGCCAATCTCCTTGTCGACCATGTACTTCATGTCCTTGACCTGCGTATCCTTGATGCGGATTTCGTCGCCGTAGTTGGGACTGATCTATTCCCTTATATCAGCAAGCTGCTTGACGACCACGACGTTGATGATGACTTACTATTCCCATCCTAGTACCATTCATAGCAATAACGTTCTGAATCGTAGCGTTGCGTTTTGCCTGGTTGAGGCAGTTTCCACACGACTGGTAGAATGTGCCGAATGTGTCGGCTACGAAGCCGGTGATGTTGTATTTTCCGCCGAGGGAGTTGTCTTGGAAGATTTTGTCTTGGGCGTTGCGGGCGCCGCCGCCGATGACGCGGAGTTGGGTGTTGAGGCCTTTGGAGGTGAGGGCGTCTTCGCAGACGTCTTCCCACCAGACTGGGGGAGTTAGTGTTTTGTATGCTAGAAAGGGAGTTGAAGGCGCTTTTAGTCTTTGACTTTGGCTTTTGTTGCGTTCTGAAAGCCGATGTACTAGATTCCAGCACTTTCGTACGAGAGTTTGTCTTACCATTTTCGACCCAAGCATCTCCCAGCGCGTGGATACCTTCCGATTGATGCTGTCCAATGATCACATTACGGATGGTTGAACCAGGTAGCAGGTTGAACACGGCATCCGCATCCGTACCCTCAGCTTGCTCGTTACAGCTACCCTCGACACGCTCATATCGCTTCATTTGACCGTCAAAAACCTGACCAGGCATGATGTCTTAAGGTAGATGTACGAAGTCAGTGCTTGTCTCGGATCAGATACCTTTCGCACGGAGAGAATACGTACACATGGTCTCGTTGAGAACGACAGTCTCCTTGGCGATTGGGAACTCCAGCATCGGGAAAGGGAAGCGTGGAGGCGGACGACCACTCAGGTCACCTTGAGTGGCATCAGTGGCGCCCTGAGGTCCATCGCCGGATTGACGACGGACGGCTGCTGCAGAACATGTCGAAGCGAGGAGAGGGAGGGCAACACTTGAAGAGAACTTCATCTTGATGTCTGGGAATAGTCTGCAAGATTGACTTGGTCCCGTGATTGGCTGCTCTTGGATTGGAAATCGTACAGCTTGAATTTCGACATGAGTTCGTGCTTCTCTTCACCTTATATACTCGTCCACCATACTTCTCTCGCCCAGCCGCTTCTTCACGCATCGCTCCCATCGTGGTCAAGTCTCTTCGTGTCCCGTACTGCCTTGACTCTCACCACGCAGACCCGTGATTTATTCAGCCACATTCATCCATCTTGAACTCCGGAAGAACTTTCTCGATTCACTTTCCGTCAATGGTATCGCAGACGTGATGGATGAAGTGTTTGCCAAGTATCAGCCAAGAAGATGCCAGGCGGAAATGAGGTTTCTCCACCAATCACGTCCTACATCGTCGTTCGACTTCTTTCTCCAGATTTACCCCAGACCGCACATCGGTGTATGCGGGGTATGAAAGGAATTTCTTGACGATGTTAATATTCCGGTTACCTGAATCCTGGTGAGTGGGCCGCGGCCGGTGAAAAGGAAAGGAAGAGGTTGGGAGATGAAGAGAGGGTTTCGTTCAGAGACAATGTCCAATAGGCCAGACACCTGGATAATCGTCTTGAACAAACGATGAGCTGGATTCTACCAAGTGATTGCTACGAGTCAGATCGTGGTGCAAGCGAACGCCAGGTGAGAATGCTGCCAGCCTCGCCGTACCCACATACTCAATGAGTCGCGCTTGATGCACGACAGTACACATGCTTCAAGCCTACCATTATTCTCTCCAAAGCCATAGTTGCTTTTCGGATCCAGATCGAATCTAGTTGCGCGGGTATACTACTTCAGTCAACTCAATACACACAGAGCTCAGTCCATCGCCTGCCGCGAAAATCACTGGACTACAACCGGTTGACAACATCAAGGAACTAAATTTATGAGACGATCTTGGACGTATTAAGACTGTCTGGGGTAATGTATGGCCCACGATGCGAAAGCTTTCGCAACTCGATTGGTCGTACGCTTTGAACCAAACACGCAAGCAAAGCTGAAGTGTCGTCAAAACAAGCATACCCGGCAGATGTTGTAATAAAGCGACGATCCATGCTTTGAGCGTCAGGTCCTGGAATCCCAGGGGAGCGGGTGGGCTCAGGCAGCAACGCATGATGTGAACGTGAGACGAGCTTTCAGTGCTAATCGGCCCAAGCCAATTAAGGCAGATTTTGTTGTGGGCTCCTGATTCTATGCTCTTGACAGCGACGTGCAGCACAAAATGGTCACTGGGACGTAGACGTTGAGCGGAAGAGAAGTATAATAGCCGTGGGATTCAGCAAGAGCTATAATACTCGAGACTTGACTTTGGCCAAATTTTGGACTCATATCCTTCTCTAGGCACCCTACCCATCACAGCTTTCCATACCTACATAGCCTGGTACTCAGAGTTAACAGCCAATGATAGCTGGTCGATTCTTCGCACAATCAAGGCCTCGAACTTGTGGCGCCGCAGAACGCCGCTTGGTTGCGCTAAGTGCAGGCGTCAAAGTCGGCGTCCAGCATATGAACGACGTCCTCAACAACGGCGTGGTCGTCTAAGCTCTGACTGAGAAGAAACACCAATTCAGCAACGACGTCTCGGTGCTTCTGCCATACCGCGTCCCAAGCAGGCTTGTGCTCGGCAATCATGTCGACCACGTCGTCATTATGCCAGTATCGCACTGCAACGCTCATTTACAGCATACGCAAGGACGATTCGGGCTTGCTATTCGAACAACAGTAGTCGATTATTGCCGCATTGATCTTCGTACTGCACTCTTGGCCTTCTGGGAAGTAAGTCTTGTAGAATTGCGCAGCGCACGATTCTTGAAGCTGGTCGCATCGAGGTAGTCGCCGAGTACCCAGGCTTTGGCATCGTCGCGCACGCCATTTGCGTCAACAGAGTCTTCCGACAAGGTGTAGTCGCCGAAGTAAAACAATTCCACGAAGTAGGCGAAGATGCTGGCGTCTTGGTCTTTGAGGTCAACGGAGCCCTCCTGTCCTTCCTTGAACTTCTCCATCTTCCGGAAGTAGCCCGAGTGTTCCTTGAGGAGGGCGTATGGCAGGGTCCAGGAACGAGTTTGGCCACCTTGGGATCCGATCGTGATGGTCATAGCTGGTCCGTGGAGGCTTATAGTTTGTTAGTGAGATGCAAGCACGTTATCGGTCGAAGATAACTTACAACGGCAGCAGCTGGGAACGTTCGACTTTCGCTTCGGCCATGTTTCCAGTCTTGTCTGTACCTAGAGGGGACTGATTAGGTCTTGGCAAGAAAGGGCTCGCTGGTGCTGCGGGGGCAGCGGTGCGTTGCGATTGAACTGCCCAGGTTGGCGTGCCTTGTCTCCGTCTATGATACCTCGACATTGAGTGGAGTTTACGAACGCTTCTTCGCGTAGTGAGGAGAAGAGATGTTCAGGTGGGCACGAGGTTGTTTTTAGGGTGAGAAACGGACGCAAACGCGGCGCACCCTCACGCTAAAAGGCAGTAGATCTCACTCTCACCTTCACCAATCCTTCGTCATCGCCACAACACTCTCCTCCAACCCATCCCACCCACTCCCCTTCACCCATCCCAGCACATCCTCCGCCCTCGCCGTCGGCGCCACGACCCTATCAACCCCAAGCCCCTCCACATCCTCAGGAAACTTCCTCCCCGGATACTTCTTCCGATAAATCGCCAACACCTGATTATGACTCCACCGCTCCGCACATCCAAACAATCTCTCCCGACTGACATCCGAGTGAATCAGCGCCGAGATATGCAACAGCGCATCATCACGTAGCGAGATGAACCACTGCGGCAGAATCCTCTCGGCGTATAGCTCGAGGTTTTCTCCTGTCCAGCTTGCACGCGCCCAGTCGATGGTAGATGGGTAGCCTTGATGTTCTGGAACGAGCACGGGGCCGAAATTGGCGTTGGGCAGCTGTCAGGCATCAGTCTCTCTCATCTACCTTTCTGTCCATTTTGCGTTACTCACAATAGTATTCATCACAAAGCCCGGCTTGTGCTCACCCATCCACTTCCACATCGCTTTCTCCGTTTCGCTTTTTGCGGCCGCATACACTAATATACCTTTCATCGGCGTATCCGACTCTGCGTCTTTCAGCGCTTCGTCGTTGTACATAGTCTGGTCGACGATAAAGGCCTGCTCGAGATCAGGGCGCGGGAGTGTCGCGGCGAACATGGACGACGTGTTGACGAAGCGCGTGACGGACGGTGTTTTGGCGCAGGCTTCGAGGGCGTTGATGCCGGCGGAGCGACCGATGGTGAGGGCGCGCTGGAGGTCTCTGATACCGCCGACGGGTGCGGCGACGTGGATGAAGCCGCTGCAGCCTACAGTGATGCATTAGTTTGAGAGAATTGTGTGCAGGAGGAGCATGACTTACCCTCGAGTAGGCCATCGTAGCATCCCGGGCTCGTCATGTCTGATACTTCCACCAAGTCGAACTTCGATTGCGGATGCTTGTTGTCGAAATACTCCTTGAGCCAGCCAGTCTTCTCGACAGACCTCACTGCGCCGCGAACATTGTACCCAAGCGCGAGCAATTGATCAACAACATGACTTCCAATAAGGCCATTAACGCCCGTCACGAAGACTGTTGCGCCAGGTTTGATGACCATAGTCGGCATCGTGGTAGGATTTTCAAGGGGGCGGGGTCGCTGATGAAGTAAGCAAAAAAGGGGTGAGTGTAAAAGAGTCGTAAAAGTGGACGGAAAGTTGGTAGCGTAGGGTGCGCAGCTCTCTGAGATGAATCCCAGATGAGGAAATTGGGTATGAGAGGGTATGGAAGAGAGACGGATTAAATAGTCGCAGTAAGATGGCTAGTCACACGCAGCTGCTAGCCGAATCCGGGCAGTGTGGGACAGAACAAGCGAAGCATGGAGCGTCCCGTTGTGTATGATCGGAAAAGTCTTCCATTGGACAATGGTGGTCGCTGGAAATGTCCCACACTGGCGGGTTCTTCTAGGTGAAGTGTTCCGCTAATCAGCACGGTGATTTGTTGCCAGGCAGAAGGAGAGAAAAGGCATTGCATTCTCGCTGAATGGGCTGCACACTTATCATGAGCGCTTGTCTAGTCGAATTGGCTTACCATCTACAGCTTCCCTCGACTCTTCTCCATTTCCTCACTCAACACCATCCCCACCGGCCCACCCCGACTCCCATCCCCACTCCATTGCTCCTCCGGCACCCTCTCCACCGGCCACTCCCACTTGCCCCTAAAATCTTCCGGCGTCCTACCCTGTATACACTCCAAAATGCTATCACCAATGACAGGCAAGAACTTGAAGCCATGGCCCGAACCACCAGTCGCCACAAACAACCCCTTGTACTTCGGATGATACGAGATCAAGAAGTCACCTTCTCGCGTATCCGTATACCAGCAAATCTTCGACTTTGTGAACGGCCGCGATGGCACGGCGAGCGAGGGGTGTATCGCAGCGAGGAAGTCGCGGCATTGTTTCTGGCCCTCGTGGGGGACTTGTTGGGCTGGGTCGTCGACATGTGTGTGAGGGAGGGAGACGGTCATCGTCTCGTTAGGGTCGTCGGATTCGGGGTGTGGGAGTGTGGTTGGGTTGGTGTAGCCGTGGCCGTGGCGGGCTACTTTAAGGAGGCCTGCTGAGGGCGGTATCATGAAGAGACCGTGCGAGAGATTGAGGATGGTGGGACGCTGCGAGAGGGCTGCTTCTTCGGAGAGAGAGACGGGCATGTAGCATAGGACTTGGCCTGTTGCTTTGCATATTCCTCGAAGGTCAATGAGGGATGCAGTCCATGCGCCTGCTGCGAGCATTGTGAGGTCTGCTTTTAGCTCTGTTGAGTTGCGTAATTGGACGCCGGAGACGGTGTTCGTCTTGTGGTCGATCAACAATTTCTTGACACTCGCTTCCACGAATGTGACGCGGTTATATCTCTCCACCTCTTCTCGTAGCCACAACATGGCTCCCTCGGCATTGGCCCACCCAGAGCTCCAATTCACGTATCCTGTGCACCCACTGCCCCATTCGTCTTTCCCCTCCAGACCGCATACATGTCTTATGTCCTCTGGTGAACTCAAGACCTGGGTTCTATCGGTGCCGATCGCGTTGACGTTGGCAAGAGAACTTGCAACGTATTTCTGTTCTGGGCCCCATGCTGTCACAGCGAGACCAGTCTCATGGTAGTGTTCGGTCGCGAAGTCGGTGCGCCAGCGTTTTTGGGCGATGGTAGCGAGACGAGTGTAGTGCGCGGCGGCGTAGTCAGGTCGTATGATACGTGATGTGTCGATCTACAGTAGTCGTTGAGCTTTCGACGCATCGAGTTGATCGTTTCCCTGTGTGGGGGACTGCGCTGTCGATTACGAGATCTGATGACTTACGCTCGAGCCATCTGGTGTAGGAAATGGCTGCCGGTCTACAACAGTAATAGCAGTATCCTTATATTGAGGATTCCTACACAGCGCCCAGGCGGTGCTCAAGCCGAATGCGCCAGAGCCAACAATCAAGATGGAGGAGGGTATCTCTGGAGAGGAGGTAGACGCCATTGCTAAATAGCACAGGAACGCAATACTCTCACAGAACAATGGAAAGAAAGCAAGCAGGAGAGAGGCGCAAAGTCTCGGGTTTCTCTACGGGCCTACAGATGAGGAAATTGTTAACAACTCCACTTTAGGGCGCGTCGGCGGCTGGGCACGGTTCAGACCTCGTGGCGGGCATGCCACGCGGGAAGGACGCTATGACGCGACCCGAGCGATCGGGCGCCCGCAAAATCCAAAGATATCTTTGGGGCTGCATGCAGTTCAGACACAGTCACGCATTGCGCATCGCCACCACCTCTCCTTCTCAATCCGGCCGCCACATCGCATCATCATGGCTAAGCTCCCGAAGAGGCTACCGAAGTCAATGCCCCCGAGGCGCGTTGTACCCGCGAAGCCCGCACTGCCATTCAACAGCGTCAAGCCTCCACCACGGAAGGCCGAGCCTACACCGAGAGAAGCAATGCAGAAAGCATGGTCGTACCGGCCAAAGCTAGCAGATATACAAAGACTCTCGGACGAAGAACTCAGGTCGGCACAACATCAGGCGAAGCTGAACAGGTGGCGGCAGTGGCCAATGTTTGGCATCGGTCTGGTCACATTCGGGATGGGCATGTATGGCATGATGCTCTACGCATCGCTGACGGCAGACATGGAATTGAAGGACCTGCCAACAGACCTCTCGGACCGCTTCGACAAGGAGGCTGAAGGGTATGACGAGAAGGTCGACATGTCGGAAACGCTGCTCTTCATCACATCGAGGCGGAAGAAGCTCACAGCGCAGGCAAGGGGGCATGTGCTGGAGGTGGCCGTCGGCACTGGCAGGAACATTCCGTACTACAACACGAAACAATGCGCAACCGTGACTTTGCTGGATTCGAGCGGGCCGATGCTGGCAGTCGCAAAGCGGAAGTGGAACGATACACACAAGGAGTACTTCAGCCGCGTCTTCTTCAAGCAGCAGTCTGCCCTAGAGCCAATCGTTCCTCCGTTTGACGCGCAGGCCGGGTACGATACCGTGATACAAACCATGGGACTCTGCTCTACCCCAGAACCCGTGAAGCTGCTACAGAATATCGAAGCGTCGACCAACGAAGACGGCCAGATCCTGCTGCTAGAGCACGGAAAGTCGCATTACGGGTGGCTCAACGACATGCTTGACAAGACAGCGCCGGCTCATGCTGACGAGCACGGGTGCTGGTGGAACAAGGACATCGGCCAGATAGTCGAGGAGAGCGGCCTCGAAGTAGTAAACATCAAGCGATACAACTTCGGGACTACCTGGTGGTTGGAGCTGAAGCCCCGGAAAGGCTTGCGGAAGAAGCTTGCCGGAGTACTTGCAGAGGACCAACCCGTTGCGCCCGAAGCCCCGGTTGCACCAAAGACGTCGTGGTCGCTGTGGAGATGAAGCGCCGTGTCACCTTCTCCACAAAGTCTTGGCTTTTGGGCAGCCCAGTCTGGCCGATTCCCCAGTTACAGCTGCTTGGATGCGAACAGAGTTCGGCTGAGCGTCGTGAAATCAAGTTGCGACGTCAACGTTCGTCGTTGACTTGTGGTTGAGGAGGGGTGCATCCCCATTCGGCAAAACTCCAGATACGGCAAAGCAAGTCAAGCGAGATCCACAGCCAGGATGCGGAGAATATGTACACAATAATCTTCGATCGCGAGTGTGGTCGCCCAACTGTGCGGCACATCCTTATCATTATGATCTGATAGCAAGTCGTTTGAGGATTCGGCGAACAAATCAGGGCAAGTTGACATGTGCTTGCGCGTCCAGACTTCGATCTCTCGAATCGTCGCTTTATGAGCTCACGCACGGTAATCGCGACGCCGAGCTCCCTAACGCTCTGTTAACGCTGACATGCATCTTCTTGACTCGGACGCTTGCATGAAAGACAGCAAACACTCAACTCACCGTCTCTCCAGCAAGTGCAGCTTCCTCTTTGAAGCGAAGCTTCGTCTGGGGAGCAGCGAAGCGCATCCGCACTGTTTGCTTTGCTAGCAGCTCAAGGCGCGACAAGTCTCTTTTCACCCCACAGTGACGCTGGGTGCGGACCTGGCGTAATGCGCCTGGCCGGATTGGGCAAAGACAGGCCGCCATGGTGGTACGTCGCGTGTGTGGTCTTGAGAGACGTAGCGACACATGCGGGCTCTTCGTGAAACATACACCTGTATGTTTTCAAAGAGTGGTGCCCATCGACGTGAAACTCAGCATCGTTGACAGTTTATGCGTTGCCCGATCTGTTGACAGCTGGTAAACTCTGCCGAGGCCGCTGCAGAAAAAATATCGGCACGAAAAATTCCTACTCACCGCCCAAGGTATCCTTGCTACGGCGTTGAGGCTAAATACGCTTGTGGTGCTAGGCGAAACAGGGGTGCATGCACGCTGCAGCACGTCGACATGCACGCAGCATCAGATCATGGATAGCTCGGCCAACCAGTCGCATGAAGGCTGTTTGGCTGCTTAGGGAACGGAAGGGAGGTGAGGCGGTCAGCTTGAAGACAGGCCGCCTGGAATCGCAAGCGAGGAAAGGATGTGCGTGGTTGTTTAGATTAACGACGTCAATGAGGTCACTTGCGGATAGGTAGGCCGTGGCAACGCAGGCGCCAACGCGAAGTTGTTGTGAAGAAGGTTATCGTTGGCGTCAATGTCATCTTCACTCCCGCAACTGGTGAAGCAACCGGCGAGGCCCTCATGATGCCCAAAGCTCGCCGCCGCCAGCGCCGAGATAAGTTTTCTAGGATTGGCCAGGCATGTGCGAGGCCGTTGAAGCGGGCATCCGGTGAAGCTACACTTTTTGAGAAAGATGGACTCGCTTTTCAAAGACCTTTCCGCGTGCTACTGCAGCTAGGCAGCGAAGACTTGATAGGACCGTCGTGTTCTCTAGCCCCTGGCGCCCAAAGCCAAACGCAAAAACGGCTCTAAAACGGCTCTAAAAGTAGCATGCTGTCATAACCCTGTACTTCACCGTACGCACGGCCGGCCAGCCAGAGCCTAGGGCGCCTTCACCAGTGCTCCACCTCGACTCCGTTTCTTCCCTTCCTTCATCGCCCCCTCGCTCTTGAACACCTCCAGGGACCGCTACAGTCACCTGTATCATCTTGTATTTCATCGTGCACTGCTTTGCTGTAGTGTTGCAGCCGTCTTAATTGTGCTGCTATCCCTGGCCTGAGCTTGAGACAGCCAGCCCACCATCGCGCAGTTACGTATCTTGCTCAGGAGGCGAGACAGTGAAAGGAATCGCCGAACTGCACCGCACCTCCCGTCCCATCACCGAGTACCTTTGCCAGATTAATCTGTCGTCGACTCGTCTCGTGCAGCAGTGCAGGCAGAAGCAACGCAGGTTACCTTGCATTACGCGTGTTTCGGTATAGGCTGCATCTTGCTGCATTCCAATCATCAAATCTATCCAGCAACAACTTTTGGTAGCAACGCCCCTGCCAGCCCGATAATAAATTCCTTCCTCCGGAGTCGCCGTCCCTATTTCACCAAAGTTATTGCGACTGAACCTTTGCGACAAGATGCCATACAACACTCGGCGCAAGTCGTTGTCGCTGCCATCACTAGGGATAAGTCTACCAAGAACCGCACGCACATCGCCTTCGACAGCCGAAGCCGACACCCACCCGGCGAAGAAAGTGAAGCGCACACACTCGAACTCTCTGGCATCCCTCACATCACCACCACGCACCACCACATTGCGCATCGATGAGCAGCGACCCAAAAGCGCAGGGCGCGCGGCCGACACGCCGCCACCGTCGCCAGGCGGCGAATCTGGGCAAACAAAGGTCGACACGCAGGGCATCGATGACGAAATTGTAGTGGGCGTGATCGAGCAACTCGAAAAGACAGGCAATCGCCCCCACCTGCTCAAGGAACTCGCCATCGTACTTGCGCCCATCGTCCCCATCGTCGAGAGGTATGTTCCAAGACTTCTTCCCGCCTCTGACGCCTAGCCTGTGTTACTCATGCTGACGTGCCATAGCTCCGCAAATCCCGCCGCCATTATTTCGTCACGCCTTGCGACCTACCACAAGCGCAATTGGACAGCTCTGTCCCGCTGTCCGCTCGACAAGAAACTCGTCGGCACCCACCCCAAGCGCATTTACTACTTCCTCAGCACGTGTCCACACCAGCCCATCCCTGTAGATGCTAGCAATCCTTCGGCTGCCGCGCGCATCATAACCCCATCGCTATCGTCCGCTGCATCCGAAGAGGAAGATCTAGATGCACGGTCAAGAGAGCGCATGTCTCCGTCACCAGAATTAGACCTATCAGACTACGATGAGAACAGTGCAGATCCCTTTACGACGCAAAGCCACCCGCCCACAACCGCGAACATCGCAAACAATCGACGCGCGCAGTCGCCGCCATTAGAAAAGGACGAGCGAGAGTTCACACAAACCGCTTCGTTCCTACAGCAACGGCGACGGAGTATGGAGGCTGAGCGCCAGCGATCGGCCAGTGCCTCCCTCGAGCCGACACAAAAGCCGGATATCATCATGGAGGAAGTACACATATCTGTCGAGGAGACGGAGGAGAGTGCTGCGCGCAAGAACTCCGAGGTTGCGTCAGCCCTCTTCGGTCAGCTGGAGGCTGCTGCTACCTTTGCGACAGCCTTTGCACCAAGCAGTCCGGCCATCAGGCCTATTCTGCACATCGAGATGCCCCCACCAGCGCTCAAGCCCCACACCGTCCAACTTGATCTCGAAGACCTGGATTGGGCTATGAAGAGCCCCGAGACCATTGCGATTGACGAGCTCGACGACCTTTTCGGCGAATACTAGACATTTGCCTACGAAGGTGCTCGGTCATCTTCCTACACTACACTTTCGCCATCTACTCAGCACACGACCTTTACGACTCCCTTTATCTCGCATCTACTTCTTTGTTTTCCTCTGCTATTACTACTTCTACTTGTTTCCTAGCGAGTCTGTCCTAGATGGTTCTTAATTCGCCGCTCACGCTGCTATCATACACTCTAGAGTTTGTCGTTGGGTGTTGCTTACAAGGCTGGAGTCTAGCGCCCTTGTCCTTAGCTGTTATGGGACGTTTGGCGCTGGACGATGATTTACTTGTACAATTAGGCTGCTGGAGTGTACGATTGCGCGTTGGGAATATACTTCGAGGCACTGGTTGTCGCTCGAGAGGTTCCTGAACAGGCGCTGTGAGTGCTGATGGATTGGGATGTGACATGAGCAGAAGCGATTAGATTGAACGCTGTGGATCGCTGGATAAAAGCGTACTGAAATTGAAAAACAATTGATATCTTAAGAGCTTCCATATCCACATTGATCTGCCTCTCGCTGTGCACAGTAGTTCAAAGACGAACCACAACTTGTCGAACACGAATTGTCTTGCCTAATTACATGTACCCACTTTGAAGCTATCCAGGATGTACTAAGAGCATCGTCTTTATTGCAGTGCCTTGTGTTGATTGTTTACTGCGATATGTTGTTCATGCGCAAGGAACTCGATGCTGTACACCGCCTTTGCTCTGACAGGTACAAGTACCATTCACCGACCTCCCGACGCTCGCTGGCAACGACCTAATGCACTACTAAACAAATAAAATGGGCCCTCACCGGCACGAATGTTCACGCCCATGGTGGAGCCGCGTCCTCGGTGAACCGCTGATCCCTGACTACCGCCTTGGCGCTACATGAGGAAGTCGCGATCAAGAACATTGCAGCGTCGGATAACAGAGTAAGAGTGTTAGGTATGGCTTGATTGAAGGAGTAGTGCAAGTGCGTGCAGGCAACAACCAGGCAAACAATTTGCACTCGATCCCAGCCACACTGATCCGCAAGCACAGGAGGTGGTTGGTCCTTTCGGTGAACAGATCACAAGCGGCCCAATGGTTCGCCAGCGAACTTCGAAGACGACGCCCAACCTCGCACGTAAGAACTGTGCGGGCGCAATGCGCGCGACCTCCTTTCATCACTCCGCTTCTGTCTGTTGCGTCATTCTATTTACGAGACTTTTGCCCTGCATCCGTTATTGCTGTGAAGTTGCTGCCGTTGAAGTCCGAGGTTTCGCTTAGCGTTGCGACAAGGCTGAAAGGTTGGAGGCTGGAGGAGTTGTGAGACGTCGAGTAGAGCAAAGAGCCGACAGAAGAGGAAGAGCAAAAGAAGAGACCGAAACCTGTCGTCAAGCGCGCTTCACTCGAGTTCCACACGCACGTGGTTCACGACAGTAGTTCCTGGATCGGCGCCGGGACAGCGCATATCATCACCGCCTATTGCCGACTTCGATCAACAAAACCAACGGCCGCCCACCACGAACAACTGGTCCCATCTCGTCTGACGATAACGTTCCGCCACGTCCGCAAGTGGCTCTAACACGCAGAAGTGGCCTCCTCCAGCAGTGACTCCGAGTCGGGGTACGATCCCTCGACCGTTTCATCGAATTTCACTCCGCCGAAAAGCAAGAGAGGGAGCAGAGTCATGTCTGTCGCGCCGTCAAGAGCGAGGAGCCGGAGCCGGGCGCCGAGCATGATGGCGCCACTGAATCCAGCACCGATTGTCATGGACGCGCCGCCTCGGACTATGAAGTCGCCTTTGATCGTGGATGTCCCTGTAAGAGCAAGGAGTAGAAGCGTGGGCAGGAATGGGCCACTTGCGATGGAACCACCTGGGCTGAGCGGTGGAAGAGGAATGTTCAAGAGACTGATTGTGGCTTGTGATGGCACTTGGAATGATTCGGATGACGGGACCAAACATGGAAAACTGGCGATACCCAGCAATGTGACTCGAATATCAAGAGCCATCAAAGCAGTCAGCCAAGACGGCGTTCAGCAAATCGTCAACTACCACTCCGGCGTAGGCACAGAAGGAACGAAATTCTCGCGCTTCTTGGGAGGAACGACAGGAAAAGGCCTCTCGGATAACGTCCGAGAAGCATACTCCTTCCTGGCCAACAACTACCACCACGGCGACGAAATCTTCCTCCTCGGCTTCTCGCGAGGCGCATTCACAGCCCGTAGCATAGGAGGTCTGATCGGCGAAATCGGCCTGCTAACGAAAAAGGGACTGAACTCGCTCCCAGAAGTATATCAAGACGTACAGCATCGGCGAGACGATAACTATGTACCCGCACATCCAGACATTCCTTTTACACGAAAACCGAGCGCGTCGGATCCGCGGTATGCACAGGAGTTGGAACGGAGAGGACTCACGAGACTCGATGTCCCCATCAAAGTTATCGGCGTATGGGATACGGTCGGTTCACTCGGCATTCCACGTATAGGTTTTCTTCAACGCGCACGTTTGCAGAGCCGGCAATCGAAAGCTACGACTTTCTACGACACGAAACTCAATAACTGCGTCGAGAACGCATTCCAAGCCCTGGCCCTCGACGAAATGCGATCGTCCTTCTCGCCAGCTATTTGGGAAAAACCAGAAGGCAACCGGACGACGTTACGACAAGTTTGGTTTCCTGGTGCGCATGCGAATGTTGGGGGCGGATATGATGACCAGCAGATTGCGGATATCAGTCTGGCGTGGATGATGAGTCAGTTGGAGCCATTTCTAGATATGCGAGACGAGTACCTTTTTGAGCAAGACGAGCTGAATGAGAAGTATTACAAAAGGACAGAAGGGGAGATAAGGCCGTGGAGTTTTGGGAAATTGTATAATGAGCTTACGGGGCTGTTTGCGCTGGGTGGAAGTACAGTAAGTCCTGACATTCTACTGTCCGTCATTACCTCGAAAATGCTGATCAGTTCCCACAGGCCCGCCACCCCGGCCACTACACCGCCGTCGACCCCTTCAACGCGCGCTCCACCGACCGCCCCCTCCGCCAAACAAACGAATACATCCACCCCTCCGTCCGCACGCGCTACCGCCGCGAAGGCCCCGGCATCCAAGACCGCGGCCTCTACGAAGCCCGTGGCCTAACCGACAACTACCGCCTCGTCGTCGACTACGGCCCCGACATCCAGAAACTCGCGGGCGACGCCGAAGTGTTTTGGAAAATCCGGTCCCGCGACGCGGTTGGTGTGCGTGTCCTGCCTGAAGCACCGCTTTGGCGCCTCGAGCGCGAATTATGTCGCAAGGATCCTAAGATGTATGATTACTACAAGAGGCCGCCAGCCACGGCGAGCACGAAGAAAAGTCGGCGCGCGCAGCGGCCGCTGAGTGCGGGCGCGGCGCCGAGTGGGGTGTTGAGTCCGGTGAGTAGGAAAGGAGGGGGTAAGAGGGATACATTTTCTCCGCGATCGACGTTTCCAGCGGAGGATCGGGGGCCGCGGCGGAGTAGTACTGTTATGGAGGGGCGGAAAAGGGATAGGGGTGCGAGTCGGGCGCGGAGCGCGAGTTTTGATGGCGGGGAGACGGAGATTAGGGAGAGTATGCCTCATAGACGAGAGAAGGATCGTGCGTGGTTTGATGAGATTAGGAGGAAGTGAGGCGGTGGATTAGATGGAGGTTAGGATATCTGAGAAATCGGATGCGGGGATGGGCATGCTTGGATAGATGGAGAGCGGATACCCTTTAGTTGGAGAGTAATTTTGGTTTCCACACATTGAGACATATTCAAAATAATTTTCAAACGTTGTATAACTAGTTATGTATGGCAAGGCTACGTTTCGAGCATCACGTGCACTGCGCTTATAGAAGCTTCTTGCACTCCTCAGTCTCCTCGCTTTCTTCACTACACGCATCTTGTGTTCTTTTGAAGACATTCTGGCAAGGACTTCATGTCTGAACCTGTTTCCTCTTCTTCTCAAAATCATAAAGAGTGCCGCAACGTGGGATGACCTCCCTCTCTCCAGTTTCTTCCAAAATACTCACGCCACTCTTTTCATGTGTCCCACCTCCGCCACTATTTCCAAAAATCCCAGTCGTGGACTTCAAGGACCACGACTCCGTGTTTCAAACACATGCGAAATCTTCTTATGCCCGACATTGAAACTCTGTCGACTTCCGCTCCAGCCCAAAGGTAGATACTAGAGCACTATGAAGCTGGCTTTTGGCACCTCTCGATGTATGACAAGAAGCTCCGAAATGACGTCAGGATCGATAAATGTGTGTTCAAAAGTAAGACATGAAAAACTACCCAAGATTCGTTTTTATGTGTGTGCGACTTAAAGCGACCGAAATCGTCACACAGCCTTGCCCTATGGTCTGGTGGTGAGACGAAGTGGCAAGAGAAGGCCACCCATGTCGCCTGTCTTTCTTGCTCGGCACCGTGTCTACATTTTCGAAATCGGGCGTGGAATGGACAAAGTTTTTCTGCGGTTTGGGAATTCTTTGAGGTTGCATCGCGAACTGGCCCCTATCTTCTGCTGGGATTCGAAATAATAGCTACATTTGCTCATGTCTGAGCGACTTCACGAAATCGGGCGCTGCGAATCAACTTGCGTCGAATAGGGATCACATCATGTCATGTTCGTCGCCCGTGCAGTCATCATGTTTTCGAAGTGCATGTACGCAAGCGCTCGAGCTTTTGTGTCTCTCAACTTTTGTGCGTTCAGTGTGTTTTTGAAGAATAACATGATAGATACGAGCACCCTCATATTCATACACGATGTGTAATTATAGCCGAGTTGATCTCGTACATGTCCTCAGACCTCTACATTACTCGTCCTGCTAATGTTCCCGCTCGCGAACCCGCTGTCATCATCGCGATCGCTCGGCTGGAATTGGCCCAGCATTCTGTCTATGGTAACCAAGTGCGGCTTCTCTCTCACCTCTGCACCAATAGCCCTACCATCTGAAAACTCGCTTGATCCGCTAGACGTGTTCCTTCGGCTTCGAAAGAGTCTCGTTCTGTTCACGACTTTTGCGCATGCGGCCATGCAGGGAATCATGACGCCAACCGCGGTTTCTACGATGCTGGTGTTGGATATTAGAAAGTGCAATGAGAAGGAAAAGAGTTGAACGTACGTTACTGTAACGACAGGAATAGCGACATACGTAGAATCACGATTCTTAACAGGAAGCCCACGGCCAAACGACGTTTGTCGATAGTACGTCGCCAGGACGCTCATCACACAACCCCTGCAACAAAGAGTCAGTGGTAGAAACAAGCAAAACCAGCCGCGACACTCACAAACTACCCGTCATAAATATAAGAAGTATCCCCGTCTTCCTCTTCCTCGGCATATCAAGTCCAGAAATAGCCGGAAGCGGAAGAACGAAGAGAAATAAGTCCGTCGCAAGACCAACCGCACCAGACGTGATGCTCAGCGCCTGCACCGTACCATAAGGCGCGTTACAAGCCTCTCGCGACATACCTACCATATATGCTGCGCGATCATGCCCTCCTTTTGGCCCGCACATCAGTCCGGTCGCAATGGCATTGCCGAGGTAGTACAGCCCTGTGAGGGTGACGCCAAAATAAATGAGGTACCGAACGTAGGCTAGGGGTCGGAAGGAATGGAATATGAGGCTGAAGAGTGCGAGCTTGGTGAACCAGGCGAGTGGGCCGGATAGAGTGACGAGGAGAAGGGATCGCTGTGGTGACGTGCGTTAGTGGTTTGGGATTGAGGTGGTGGTGGAAAGGTCATGTACCAGCAAATTGGACTTCGTCAAGGCTCCGACTCGGATGTCCCATGCGTGGTAGCCGAATACGCCTCCACTGACGACTAACAATGTCAGAATCGTTCCATATAGCCTGTGTGTTGACACTTACAGGCGAGCGCGAGCGAAATGTATAATAAGGCTGCCGTCTAGAAGGTATCAGCGTGCAGTCTCAAACACCGCTGGATATCCTCACCAAGCTCACTAAAAATACATCTATCCCACGTTATAAGTTGGAACTAGGCATAGATGTAATTATACTCACTATCATCTAGACCCCACCTTCTTGTGATGAAGCATTTCGAGTACACGCGAACGGCAGCGACCATCAACATGATCGGAAGGCACACCGAAGCAGCTATGATCAAGCCACCGCCATGCCAGGTTGGGTTTTCTAGGTCTTGTTCAACGCCCTGACATATTGATTAGATCTTTGCGTAGGAATCTTAGGAGGCCGGTTATGTCACTTACAGGTGGAGGTTCTGATAGAGGATAACTTGCCATCAAGGCCCACATGTCTTTGGTAATCTTGTTGGACTTTATCGTGATGTATCAATTCGACAAGCTCATGTGGAAAGTAACGGTCGTCACGTCGTTGTGAGCGTTAACGTTGTCAGACGGGAGCGGAAGAACGGTGGAGGATGGGAATCTTGGAAGGGGAAGACGAAAGCTCGATACGCGAGGCTATTAAGAGCATCTTACTTCCCGAGAACTTGTAACGATCTCCATGCCCAGTGTAAGCCGTCTGACCACGAGCAATCTACCGTCCTTGAAGCCCGATGCTGTGTAACGTAAGCCGTGGCTTGGCACGTCATGTAAGCTCAACGATGACCACTCATCTCGAAGGACGCCTTGAAAATAACCTACACTGTACGAAGGATCGGTCGTATTGACGATGGTGGCGCTTTTGATGATTGGCGAACCTGTGTTGGTGGAGCTGGGCTAGACTTTTGTTCAGTGGCTACATCAAGCTGCAGCCTCACCAGCACATTGAGTGTGATCTATTTGACACATAGAGAAAAAGATCCTAGGGTCCGTAAATGGAAAGTAGGCGCCTTCCCGCTGCGGAATCGTACCAAAAGGCCTTGGTACAATCCACGCCGACCAAAAAAGCCAGTGTGCGACAGTGGAGTACATACCAAACAGCCAAACAACTCTGATCTTCATATAAATGCAGGAGACACACACACATCAAGGGTCGACCCGCACATCTCTACTCCTCAACCATAACCCCCCTAACCCACTCCCCAAACCCCCCCTCCTCCACACTCTTACTAAACGCCACCCAAAACGCCAATTTCTCACTCACAGCCCGTGGACAATGCTCCACCAACGCCTTAACACTCAACTTCTTCAGCCCCGTAATCTCCATCAACTGTTCCGCCCACTCAAGATCCACACCCCCAAAAGAACTACCACCGCCCCACTCTTTGCTCATGCGCGTCATAGTCGTGTAGTCCGCAGCCGTAATGGGCTTGATATCGTCCCAGCCCACGTCCGGCTTGCCGGCGATGACATTGAGATGTAGGCTGCGCAACGTGAAGCCCAAGGCCTCTGGGACATCTGGATTCGGGTCGCGCGCTGCCTGGTGGTGCGACGCGATGTATTCGCATAGTGCGGACCATTCTGCGCGGTCGAATTCTTTGGTGTAGGCGAGTGCTTTCTTGGTGAAGCTGAGATGGCGGACGTGGCTTCGTGCTGGGGGTGTTAGGTCGTTGAGGAAGGGTACTGCGGCTTCGATGCTGGTGTGGAACGAGAAGCAGTACGTCGAGTAGAGGACTTTGGAGGCTTCGACGTGGATCTGGCGGTTGAGCGGGAGGAGTGAGGGGATGGCGTGGCGTAGGTGAGCTGTGTATGGTGACAGGAGGATGCGGTATGTGGTTGGTGTGGTGGTGGTTAAGAAGGGGCCGGTTCGGATGTGGTAGGTACTTCTCCGTCTCCACGACCTGACTCCCTGCCCTCCAAGCCACGGATCCATCGTCCTGACGCTTAGTGTAAAGGGGTCATTATTCGTGTCTTCGGAGTAATATGTGTGGAAATCTGGCAAGATGTTCGCGACAGACGTGCTCGCAGTTGTGGACGGATGTGTCGATGGATATAATAGGTACTCGTAAATCATCAATCGGATCTCAAATGGTATTCGAAGCAGTGTTGAAGGCTGCGGCTTCTGTCTTGGTGCCAGTGGTTCGTCCATGTTTGACTGGTGGTAGTGAAGCGGATTGATTGTACGGGCGAGGAAGTGGTATGATGGAGTTGTTGTAGAGGCAGGATTGCGGCTATCTGGATTTCTTTTTTGCGACGTCTTTTTTCTAGAGGATAACTTCCAGCTCTGGTATCCAAGGTGTCGGGACCGGCTTCAGTCGTACAACCTGGTCCCTATCCGTCGCGACGTTTTGGCCGATACTGAGCGCGACAACAAACCTTCGTAAAGCAGAGCAGCCTCAAAACAAACCACAGCGTGGGCGCCGACAGGACTTTAATCGCAACAAGCCAGTCTGGAATGCTCAACGTGGGGTGTATTACCATCAAGGTGCGCCAGCTTATCAACGCAGTCGTCAAATCAATCAAATCGTCAAAAATTGATTTCCCAGCACCATGATGACCCATGATGCGATATCGAAGACACTATTCCTAAAATGCACATGGCGCATTCTTGAACTGCAGTAGCGCGCAAGTTGTCGTTTAAGTGGGTACGATGCTTTCAATGTTCGGCAACAGTACCACAGTGCGCACTGCAAGATGGCGGTGAGACTACTTACGGCATTGTATGAAGGGCTTTCTCGGGCAGGTATCTCGACTTATGTTGACGAGTGCGTAGGTAGCCGCAAACCCGGCTGAAGAATACTCATCACGTCTGTAATCGCATCGCAGCACTTATTGAAGCTCTGCTAGCCGTAAATCTATTTGCATGGCGCTGCTTGCGCCATACCTACTGTCGCAGCAAAGTGATAAAGTTAGCAGCATCAAGTGCAGATTAGTAGCCGAACAACCTGCGCGCAATTCTTCTATCGGTCCTTCTTGCGGGCCCTTATGTATGCCCGTAACGAGGCACCATACTCGAAATCCTCAGAAACTCACCGGGTGATCTCTTCCCTATCGTCGTTGCAGTTGCAGTGCATGCCGCCGCATTAACCCAATTCGACTCAACCTCAGCACCTCACCTCGTTGTTCAAACTTCAAAGAACTACCTAAAAGTGGGGCAAAAGGTACGTACCTGCATTGCGAGATCGGCAACGTGCGTGTAGCGCTATCCTTGCGAGAATTAGATCTCAGGTGAAAATCGTCGTGAGAGAGATGGAGATGTAAAGGATCTGCCTTCCACCGAGCACAGCACAAGACACCACAAAGGAAGTTGCGTGCGTGCTCCTCCCACGAGACGTCACGCAAACAGGGCAGACATGTGCCAAACACACGACAAACATCACATTTCAAATCAAGCACATCATATCGTTCCACTTCCAACCATTCGCATTGCTCACCCAGCCACATCTCCATCCACCCAATACCCTAATACAATGTCCAAGTCCAAACCGGAGTGAAGTAAACCCACGCAGACACACCAACCACAAACCACAAATTCACAAAACACAAACAGACAAAACCAACGCAAGTCTTTTATGGGTTTAGTTACCCTCCCTTGCAGATGTGATTGTAAAAAACGCCATTTCGTCCCTGTGCGCGAATTCATGACAAGTGAGAGGATGCAAGAGGAGAGACAAGATAGAAAAGGAGAATTTCTTCATAGTACAAAGTGGTTCTGGAACTGAGCAGTACCAAAGAATGCTTTCCAAGTTAAGCCGTCAGCACTTCAAAAGATGTGAGATGTGTTAAAGAGAAAATGTGACCCTGGCTCCATCGCTTTCCTGTCCGTTCAAGAGTTCAATCAAGGTCGGTCGTCCGTGTTGTGTAGGTCTTAGTTGTGCCCGTAGTTGCCGCCCCAGCCTCCACCGCGGCTGTTGTTGTTGTAGCCTCCACCGCTGCCATATCCGCCGCCACCGCCACCACTGAAGCCGCCGTAGTTACCGTACTGGCTCTGTTGGTGGCTGTTTGCGCCCTGATGTCCTAGACCACCGAGACCGCTGCCGCCGCCATACTGGCTGTTTCCGCCGAGGTGGCTTGGGTAGCCGCCTCCGAAACCCTGCTGGTGGGACTGCTGAGGACCGCCTTGACCAGATGCGCTCTGCGTGGCGGATCCGGGGCGGCCTTGCTGAGCGCCCAGGACAGACTGGCTGGGGCCGTTCTTGGAATCACCGAATGGCTTCAGTGACTCGTCGTGACCTCCAGGCTGGACACCTTGCTGCTGGCCGTAAGAGCTCTGGTTCGAGTATCCCTGCTGACGTCCAAAAGAGTCCTGGAAACTGCCGAGGCCTCCGCTACCAGCGGTAGCGTTGTGGTTCTGAGACGTTCCGGACGCGGATCGACCGTACTCGCCAAGTCCGGCACGTTCGTGCGATGATGATGCAGCGAAGCCGCCAGCGTTGGCAGGCGATGACGAATGCTGATCATACGATGCCTGAGGAGACATTCCGTAGTGCTGGGGCTGTCCATACATGCCCTTGCCACCAAAAGATCCGTATCCCGCGCCTCCTTGACCATAACCTCCAAATTGGTTCATGTAGTTAGCATAGTATGGGCTGCCATAGTATGGATGGTTGTATGGGTAGCCAGCAGAGTGCGCTTGTTGGCCACTGTGCTGTTGCTGCATGTGTTGCCCTTGCGAGCCGGGAGCGCCAGGTTGCTGTCCGCCGAGCGCAGGGTTGGGTGTGTTGTGCCCGCTGTTAGAGGTATCGTTGTACCGACCGTGGCCCTGCTTGTATTCGTTAGAGGACTGTCGACCAGATTGATGCGCCCCCATCTCAGTCGCCGGTCTCTTCTTGCCCAGGCTGCCGAGTCGACTTCCCGAAAGCATCTCCTCAGATGCGACAGGTTGTCGAGCAGCTGTCCGGTGCAAAGAAGATCCTGACATATCTTCGAATGGGAAAGATGCAGGGCTATCGCTGAAGGGCTGTCTTACCTGTTGCTGGCTCTGGGAGAAAGCTGCGTCAGTAGGACCGGAGCCGAAAGCGCTCCCAGTTCGCTGTTGAGCAGAGCCGGCCTCCTGCTGGCTCGGTGTGCCGTGCTGTCCGTAGCTGCCATAGTACTGTTGGTATCGCTGCTCAGAGGTGAGGTACTGAGAGCTGTAGTTATCTGGTGCCGATGAGAATGCCCCAGACTGCGATTGGGCCTGGCTCTGCTGACCAGGGAAGTCGTACTGACTTGACTGCGAAGGAATCTGTTGGCCAAAAACATCGTAAGGCTTCTGAGGGGGTGCAGCTGCCTCGGACTGAAGGCCAGGTTGGCCGTAGCGTCCGAACTGGTCGTAGCGCTGGCTGGACTGGGAGCCCTGGTTCTGCATCGACTGTCCGCCGAGCGGGTTCGAGGGCGACTGCTGCGAGTAGGACTGCTGCTGTTGCGGTGCCGGGGGCAGACCGGGCGCCGGCTTGGGTGTAGGAAGCGGCTCCTGCTGTGTCTCGGCGGCTTGAGTAGGCTGGCGAGGCGCGGGTGGTAGTGCAGCGCGGGGCTGGGTGACGGGCGAGTGCTGGGGAGGTTGTTCTCGAGTCTCCGCATCCTCCCTCTCTTCGTCGATATCCAGATCAGACGTGTTGCCCAGTCCGAGGCTACCGAACTGCACTGCCGCCCTGTCCACAGCGTGATTGCCAGGCATGACCACGGCCTCCTGCTGCTCCATCAACCTCCTCTGGAAGCTTGCGCTGCGGACCTGTCCGCCAGAAGTCGCCTTCAGTGCGCTTGTTGCGTATCCTCCCATGCCTGGACGTCCAATCGGCAGCTGTGCTGCAGAGCTCAGCGGTGTCGCGACGGCGCTTCCAATGTCCTTGGAGCTGGCAACGGTGCTGAAGGCCGTCTCCGTGGGTGGAGGATGCGACTCGTCCGGCAAATGCTCGACATTCTCCTTGGTGAGCTCGTCCTTGGAGGGGGTGATGGCGGGGTCTGGGCCAGCTGGTTCGACGACCTTGATTGGTGTAATCTTGGACGGGTCCTCAGCAGTAACTGGGGGCGTCTGCACTTCGTCTGCCACTGGAGGTATAGGGGGATGCTCGGCCTGTACGGCGGGTTCGTGAGCGACCTCGCGAGCCTGCGTGTGCTCTGGTACGTGGGGGGGCTCCGTGTGAGCTGGGGCTGCCTTCTCGGCAGGCTTGGGAGCAGCGGGTGCTGGCTTTGGCGCGGAAAACATGCTGGCCCACGTCTTCTTCGCGGCACCCTTGACGGCCTCGGCGGCGTGCTCGACCTTCGACTGGCCCTCGGACGAGTCCTTGGCTGTCTCTGCAGGCTGCCCATTCTCCTTGGGCTCGCTGACAGTAGTAGGCGTCGTGTCCCACGCAGCAGCCTCGGTGGTGGGAACCGATGCGGTGGGGGTGGCTCGAGGGCCGTTGGTTGCGCCGCCTCGTCCTCCACGGCTTCCTGCAAAGGCCCCGCGACCGCGCTCGGTGCCGCGGCCTCGTCCTCCGCGCACGCTGTCGGTGCCGCGGCGAGGAGTTTCGCCGCGTCCAGCACGCAGGCTAGACGCGCCATCTGAGGGCGCAACATTCTCCTTTGCGACCTTTGAGCGGGAGCGGTCTGCCTTCTTTGGCACCTCGGAGAACTGCGAGACGGAGCCTGGTGATGTGATGTTAGCGATGGGCCCATACAGTGCAATTCCCAGTACTAAGGACACACTCACCCGCGCTGATCTTGTCGATGGTCCGGTCCAGGTCGCCGTTGGAGTCCTCGATCGCAAGCAGCAGGTCGGCGTCGGTCCACGCAGGGAACACCTCCTTCAGCATGCTAAGCTGCGATTGGTAGCGCTGCTTCAGCTCTGCCAGCTCGCCGGCCTCTGCAGATGTGTCCGTGGCGGATGCGCCGTCGCCGTTTGTTTGTTTCCTGGGGCCTCGCGTGGTGTAGCTTGCTCTGCCACCACGGACAGAGCTCCTGCCTCGCGCAGGCCGGGACTGTTCTTCAGACATGTGATCTGTTGTGTTTGTGTGAAAGCCGCAGAGGGCTTGGTGTATGGTGTGGTGTGGATGGGGGCGTGGTGGGAGGTGATTGTGTAGTGAGAGAGAGACAGAGAGAGGCTAGGGTGCTTGCAGTGCGAGGTCGTGACGGGCGGCAGCACCGAAAGAGCAGGCTGGCTTGGCGCTTTCCAAACGGCGTTTACACGCGGCAGTGCTGTAAGTCGCGTCAGTTGAGCCTGGGGATTACGAGTAAGCGCGAGATAGAGGATAGCACAGGCTGTAGGTGAGAGTTTGAGCGTCCCAGGCTGCTGTAGAGGTTTCTATTGTACGAATTGCCTGTCACGTGCACGATTCCCCACCCTCAGCCCGCTGCGTCACTGCGGGAACGACCACGGCCTGAACAAGACACCCAGACCACGAACAACTATACAGTACAACAACACCCGTAATGCAGTCCGCCGCAGGAAAACGCGTTCTCAGTACGCTCGCCGCGAAGCTGCACCCGCAATTACCTCTGACGCCCCGCGAGAGTCAGCAGCTGCTTACCCTCCTCACCACGTCGTTCCGCGCTCAATTGGACCGCGCCCACCCCACCCAAGACAGACAGGCACCCAAGACCGCAGGCAGAAGCAATGTACAGCGTAGCCCCTCTCCCACACGTGCGCCGTCTTCGCACGCCTCCGCCACACAGCATATCGACTCCATCTTGACCAATCCGCTATTCGCCGTCAAGCCTCGAAGAACAACCTCCGATCCTGCTGCTGTAGATGTGCTGCGGGATCCTGTCGGATGGTTTATCGACCAAATTGCCTCGGGTTCAGCTACTCTACCAAAGGTGGCCATGTGCCTGGATCTGTTGGAAATAGCTCCAGAAACCTCATCGAGACTCTACAATGGCAAGACGCGCGCATCAGTGGTCGCAGAGTGGCTGCGAGTAAGTGGCGTAGACATATCGAGAGACTTCGTATCCTCACACGCATCGAAACCAGCCTTTCCACACAAGGCCATGGAGCGGCTGGTGAACATGTTGTTTGCCGAAGGCGAGGCCGCAGCTCCGTGGCGTTGGTTCATTCGCCCACAAGAGCAGCGTGTGAAAGAAACCAACTTGGACGTCAAGACCATAGCCACGTTTAGACAGCTGCTGCTGAGAAACATGGTCGTCACACAGGCTAATCGAAATCTTGGCGATGGGCTTGCTGTCTTCATGCAGGCCCTGCGCATGGCCGAGGTGGAGGGTTTGGAGTCCTCATATGCTGTCCTCAGACCTGCGGGAGCACATCTCGTCAACCGAATCGTCGCAACACCAGACCACGGACTCGACTTACAACTCTATCAGACGTTTCTGCTTTCATCGCAGCAATGGCTCGGGAATTGGAGTCAGGCCGTTGAGTCAATGCTGTGGCTCCATCATCCCACGAAGCCGAATGCATCGCCAGCTCTTAACTACGTTCGAGATCCTTCTGGTGCTATCGTGCACGTCCACGCTGCTCAGAGCCGTCGCAATTTCCTCGTTCAACTCTGCCTCGGTGCCGCCCGGCAGTTAATAAAAGAGGAGAAGTATGTTGAGGCACAGGTGGCAATGCAGTTTACAAAGGATCACTTTGAAGATCTTGTACTAGCCAAGGCTCCTACTGCAGCTCCACAAACCATATCACAAGCCAAAGCAGAGCGCAGAGAGAGACAAAACCTGCAGCTTTTGGACCAACTTGCTTTGACTTGAAAGACTCTCCACAAGGGGTTTCACATCAGGCTTTGAATTCTACCGTTGCGCAGAGAGTGAGAATATCACTGAATCTGTTGGCTTCGAAGCCGCCCTCGCTATAATGTTGTTGACTCCAACCACGCTTTAAAGATATTTAACCACACCGCCGCACAACACTACATCAACTACCGCCTCGACCGCGCGCCGCACCCCTTCACCACCGAGGACCTGGAATTAACCGTCTTCGAGATCGAGTTTCTCGAATCCTACGAAGGCCAACCTGGCGACCAGATCGTCGACCTCGACCCCATTGGCCTCGAGGTCGTCGAGCTTCGGCGCGCATCTTAATTCGACCAGACCTGGCACCTCATCAAACAGTGCGCAGAGTCCATCATACACAACCTGTTCTACAGGCCCGAGGCCTCGACGACACCGAGTTGACCTCCCTCCGCCCCTGTGAGCGCGAGCTCATCGACGACGTCCGCTACGAGCACGGCCCTTATACACAAGACACAATGGCGGATCTATAGTACAGAGAAGGTGTTTTTGAACAGGTAGCAAGGGTGTCCGCTATTGAGGTTATCTGGCACCACGTCAAGCTATAGTACAATGATCACGAGAATGGAGTTACTGGCCGTGCCAGCACCCGTTCCCAAGCAGAGCCATGTCATCCTCAGTCTCGGCCATCTTCCATCGATCTAAGAGCTCCATCGGCCGCCTGTCTGTGTCGACGAAGCCATTGCGCGGTGGCGACGTGAGAGAGAGCATCCGCACGAGATCGAGGCCATTTAGCTGGATGAGTCGACAAGCGTATGCAATAACGGGTAGTAACAATGGGCAGCACAATTAGAACGATTAGGTAGACGCACAATACACGTTCTACTCAATGAATTGATTCGATATTCAATCTATAGACTGACTTTTGGTATCTCTAATATCCCAAAACGCCTGCATCACCACCGTGCCCAACCACTCTAAGCCTTCAACTCGCCATTAGCCTCCTCCGGCCAGACATCATACCCAAAAGTATCCTTCATGTTAACAAACCGCGTGTGCCTGCCCCTCGCAACCTCCTCCACAGCCTCAAAGTCCTCCTTGCTAAGCTCAGGAATCTGCCAATTGCTCTCGATGCGCTTAGGCGTCGAGCTCTTAGGCAGCACAACGTAGCCACGCTGCAGGCCCCACGCGAGCAGTACCTGCGCGAGATCGTGCCCGCTGCGCTGTGCAACCTCGTTCAGCTTGGGATTTGTGCGCACCTGCTCGCCTGTGCTGGGCACCTGGTTCTGCGATCCCAGCGGCGAGTACGCAGCGGGTAGGATGTCGTTGTCCTGGCAGAACTTGACGAGCTCTGTGTTGGGCAGGAACGGGTGGATTTCGATTTGATTGACAGTCGGCTTGACGGTTGCGAAAGAGAGGAGTTTCTGCAGGTCCTTGACGGTCCAGTTACTGACGCCAATAGCCCTCGCTTTGCCCTGTTTATACAAGTCCTCCATCGCGCGCCACGTGGGTTCCGTGTTCTCGGTCAAGTCCTTCTTGATAACGTATTTCCCGTCGTCTCCTATCTTGGGCATATTCACCTCATTCTTCTCCGCCGCAATCGGCCAATGCACAAGGAACAAATCCACATACTCCATGCCCAGCTTCTCGAGCGAATTGTTGATGCTCCACTGCACTTCTTCCGGCTCGTGCAAGTGGTTCCATACTTTTGTGCAGATGAAGATGTCGCTGCGGGTTACGGAGGGTGTGGATGCGAGGAAGTCGCGCACGGCGTCGCCGACTTCGGACTCGTTTTGATAGAACCAGGCGCAGTCGAGGTGGCGGTAGCCGGTTTGGAGGGCGTGGGTTACTGCCGTGTAGGTCTCGCCTTTGGAGCCTTCGTTGGCGAAGGTGCCGAAGCCGACGGCGGGGATGGTGAGGCCGTTGGAGAGGGTGTAGGTTTTTTGGTTGGCGGGGGAGCTCATGGCTGCGGTGTTGTGGTTTGTGGTATGGAAGTTTGAGGTGAGTTTACGGATGTCTGAATGTGTACAGTGTGATATGGTGTGCGATTGAAAAAGCTCCAAGCTATCTATATCCAGCGCCTTTGCCGCCGCGAAATTCTTTCCTCCCTCAACCACCGAACCCTGTGACCTCACACCTCTTCCTCGTGCCCAGCGATCCCGACTTCTTCTCGCACCGTCGCGCAAAACCTCATGCATCTCCATAAAAAGTCCCATCCAACAGTTTCAAGACGGGCCTCAGCGCGATGCTCGCCGTCAGCAGCATGACATCAGAGGTCCCACCAGACGGCCCGATCATTTTCTAGAAAAGCAGTCGAAGCGAAGGGCTGTGATTGATTGAGATGCGGCTCTGCGGTCCCGCTAGGGGAGTTTACCTGTATGTGGTGGCGATCTGCAGAGTGCCGGGCGTGTCGGCGAGCCACGCTAAATTGATCCACCCTTTGCGACGTCACAGTGAGTTCGAACATCAACTTGACCAACCACACCATCACGCTGTCCTTGTCAATTCTCACGAGCCACATGCTGCAGGCGGTCTGCTTCGGCTAGGCTAAGTTTGCCGGCCGCGCAGGCTTGCCCAACAGAGATGAAGCCTTGCACAAGCCCTACCAAATCGGCGAAAACACTGCCAAAAGATCCTATACGAGGCTGAACTGCTGGTGTTGTGGCGCACCTTCCCTTCGCTGCTGCTGTCAGGAGGGCCCGATTTTCTGAAAACTCCGCTATGACGGTATCCAGTTTCCCTTCTCTGGTCTGGCAGACTTCTCCACTAGCGGGCAGCAGCCAGCGAATTATGATGTCGCATGGTGGGTACAGAGGTACTTGTTGGATATTTTTCATAATTTCGTTAGGTGGGAAGAATCGGCTTCGGTCGGATTGAGACAAAGGGGATCCAGAAATATTTTCCACCCCTCCGTGCGTACGAGTAATGATGTTATCTGGGGAGTATGGAGTGGTTGTGGTGGCCTGGAGGGAAAGGTATATATGCGTTCCCCCAGGACCCTGAGATTCGACATCACTCCAGCATTACACAAGCTTCTACTTGAGCATCTCATACCCGATCTTCAGGCTCACTCATACATTACCTTGTTTTGATTTCTATCACATTCCATCTTGAACACTTTCACCATGCCTGCTTTCAACGACTCTGATATTGCAGCCATCTCTGGGGCATCGCTTTCTCCTACCACTTCTCGCGACATCAACAACGCTCCCTCCAACAATGCCCCAGCGCTTGCTATCCCAGGCGAGACACACGAGGATGGAACTGTCAACTCTGTAGAGATTCCTGCAACCCGCTCCGCCGTGTCAGATGTATCGCCGTACATGCACAGCCTCTCCTTGTCACCATCGATGAAGGACAGGCGCGGATCAAGGAACTCTTTCGGCACTTCACTCCCTATCCCACGATCGAAGAGGCAATCACGATTGTCTTCTGTCCACTACCCGGATGGACCTGGAGGAGCCGCAAAGAGACCTGGCATGCCACCTATCCAGCCAACCCGTGACATTATCGCATCTCAGCTGCAAGATTTGGCAGGCGAGAAGGTCACTGCCGCGAAGGACATGGCTTTCGTATTCGACATCGATGGTGTCCTCGTCCACGGAGACCGTCTGATCCCAGAGGGCAAGCGTGTCCTTGAAATCCTCAATGGCGACAACGAGCTCGGCATCAAGATCCCTCACATCTTCCTCACCAACGGTTCCGGTAAGCTCGAGGGACCCCGCTGCGAGCAGTTGTCCAAGATCCTCCACAACCCCATCTCCACCGACCAGTTCATCCAGTCGCACACACCTATGCGCGCACTGGCAGAGTACTACAAGACCGTCCTCGTCGTTGGCGGAGAGGGCTACAAGTGCCGCGAAGTCGCCGAGCAATACGGATTCCAAGACATCGTCGTCCCCAACGACATCATCGCCTGGGACCCCACCATCGCACCATATCGCGTCTTCACCGACGCCGAGCGCGCAACATCCCGCCCCCGCGACTTCTCCAAGATCAACATCGACGCCATCATGGTCTTCTCCGACAGCCGCGACTACGCCACCGACATGCAAATCATCATGGACCTTCTGCAGTCCGAGGACGGTCGCTTCGGTACCCGCGCGAAGGACCCCATCTCCCAGCGCATCCCCATCTACTTCTCCCAGGGTGACATGCTGTGCCCAACCGAGCACCCCTTCCCACGCATGTCCCAGGGCGCCTTCCGCATTGGCCTCGAGGCCATGTACAAGTCGCTCACCGGCGTCGATCTCGAGCGTGTCGTGTACGGCAAGCCCGAGCTGGCCACGTACAAGTACGCCGACGAAGTCATTGCCAGCTGGATGGAGGAGATTCACAACGACGAGCGCCTGCCCAAGAACATCTACATGATTGGCGACAACCCTGCGTCTGACATCATCGGTGGTAACATGTACGGCTGGAACACGTGCCTTGTGCGCACTGGTGTGTTCCAGGGCGGCGACAACGATGAGAATAACCCGGCTTCGTTTGGTGTGTTTGTTAATGTGTTGGAGGCGATTCAGACGGCGATGAGGAAGGAGCTAGGCAAGGACTTCAAGTTTGAGTTTGATGAGAAGATCAACCCTGTGCTTCACGGTGGGAATGTGTCGGCTATTGAGTAAGGGTTGAGGGAGAGTTTGTCGATGCATTTTCTGGTGTTAGGGCTTTTTCTTTTTGGTTTGGGATATCCGCATAGCGATGATGCTTGCATATAGATTGACGAAAGATGTCCTATGGGCACTTACGAGTTTTCTTCAACTGTCTTACAATACGAAAAGTATTTTCTATCTTCAATTATTTGACTTCTCTCGATTGAATGATTTGCTCACATAATCTCCCCTTACTGTGAGTTCAACTTCGCTCAATGTCTTCTGACATGCTTGTTATCAGCTCACGGAATGAACACTCGAACAGAGTGTACTACACTTGTGCGCATAGCCCGTTTGTCAGTGTTTCATCTCGATGGCTGCCTGCATAACACCAATAATCACTCGCACAATCCCGTGACCGCAATCTCCCAAGTCCAATTCACCGCGCCTTTAGTGGCAAAATGCCTAACCTATTATATCGCGCTCTAGAAATCTCCAGGCCCAGCATCACACACTCCAAATCATCCAGCCGCGACTCACTATTTGCTTTACCCAACTCGTGAGTCAACTCAGCCCACGATGCCGCCAGACTCATTAGAAGACCTGCAGAGCATCCAATCTCTCCGCGACATACTAGCCAAGTCCGCGAAGACGCCGACATCGCCCAAAAGCCAGACTTCTCCAAACGACGTCGAGCAGTCCAGTCCTATACCGGTAAACACATCTCATACGCGCTCGTCGTCGAAGTCACTCGTTCCTAACACACCAGTCCTGCAGTACCCGACTGTCAACGTGCCGGGCAGTTCTCCGAAGTCGTCTACGCATACGACGCCTAAAACGTCGCCGCTGAAGCACGGGGGCAGCTTCTTCAAGTCGTTTCGGGGTCGGAGTCCGTTTGATGCTGATGAGGATGAGTTTGGGCACGGGCGGAAGTACTCTACGACAACGCTGAAGACTGAGTCGAAGTTGATTGCAGCTGTTATCATGCCGGGCACGCCTTCACGGAGCGCTGCTCAGGCGCAGGCAGGGCCAGTTGATGTTGGTGCATCGGGGCAGTCTTCAAGTGTGACGTTGCGTGGAGGGAGCTGGGTTCCAGCAGTAGCGACCACACGTACTGATGACAACAACATTGACGATGGCCAGGACACAGTCCCCGTCTGCAAGAAGCAGGACGTAGCGCCCACTGCTCCACTCCTCACACCCACAAACCTCACCTCTCCCCGTCTACACTCGCCATACCCCCTCCAATCCTCTTCCCCAGCGTCATCGATAAAGCTCAAAGACGGGAACTTCTTCCAGTCCTATCGAGGCCATAGCCCCCTCAATGCGAGCCCTACCACAGCACTGTCAACTTCACCCACAACGCCAACGCCTCGCGTGCGCAGCATCAGCTGGGCAGATCAGACCAGCCCCGCACCATCTGAGCCTCCATCAGAGAAAGCAGCGCTCGGATCAAAAGACGACGATGACAAAACTAGCTCCACGCTCTCGCTCAGCTCGAATTCATCGCACACACCGCCAGCGCACCTCGATGGCTCCAAGACCATTCGCGCACCTCAAGGCAAGATCATGAGCTCCACACTAGCTATCGCGCGTGACATCAGCCCGCACAAAGGTAGTCTTTGGGACCCAGACGACGACGAATGGGCCGAAGTCGACGACGCGAACAAGCTGGTCGAAACGTTCAAGGCCAGCTACCGCTCTCCAGCCGCAAGAAGCCCAGTCAAGACCAGCGCGCTGAGTTACTTCCAGGACACGATCAAATCTGTGCTGCTCTCGCCAACGAAGAAGGCTGCCGAGGAGAAATTGAGGCACGATGAGCGGGTGCAGGATCAAGTGGACGAGTTACGGAATACGTACTACTGCGATCCAAACGGCGATCTACACGACGAGGTCATGGAGTCGGTGTTCGTGCGTGATCCCTTGGGGCATTTCGGTGGTATGCGTGCGCCGCGGACGATGCATGTCATCGATCTGGATGCGTACTTTCTGCCTGACGATCCGCTGGTGCATGAAGCTCGTCCTCGCCTTTGCGACGCTGTCGCTACGATATTGTCGCACACGAGCAAGGAGTGTCTGGAGGCGTTTCTGGATCCGTCGATCGAGCACTTTACGTACCGCCGCGAGGTCGATCGTTCGAAAGGCGGGCTGATGCTCATCGTTCGGAGGGAGGGCAACGAGGTTGTTTGCGGCGCGTACGTCAACTTCGGGTTCATGCTGCAGTGGAAGTTGTATGTCAAGTCCAAGATCAGCATCACGGGTCAGTGGCACGAGGTGTACGCTACCACCAAGCCGGGCTTGATGCGCATCGACAACGGTACGCCAGAGTGGGGCGTCATTCGCTCGGACGCTCCAGAGAACAAGGGCGAGGAGATCGATGGGCAGCTGGGCAATGCCTTGTCTCGAAAGCTAGAGCTCTCGCCTAAGAAGAAGAAGGTGGTTGTTTCTGAGGATGTCAGCGAGACGAATCCGAAGTTCATGCTATATCAGAGTCGCACCGTAGCGAGGCTTCTGCTTTGGGATATCTGGTATCTGTTCGACAAGATGTATGATTGTCGGGCTACGTGGGAGGCGGACGGGGAAGAGGTGGAGATGCGATTGAAGCGAGAGCTGGTTGGATCTGGAGATGATGATGAAGATTAGGGGCTGGGATTGTCCAGGAGTGTTGGTTCCAGGCGTTGAACTCCACGGTTTGGATGCTGGTACCGAGTAGTAGGAGAAGTTTGGCATATCCGGCATGTAGCTGTCAGTTCTTATTTCTAACATACCCATTCACATTATCAAGCATTGCGCCAGGGCCACTGGAGTTGAGAGGTCGAATGGTATTGATTTATCCCGGAGCGAACCCCAAGCGGTATTTCCGTGATGTTCATGTCGAATTCGCATCCACCCCCTCCAGACGCAGCGCATTCTCAGCACCGCGCCTCCCTCGTTCCCCCATGCTCATTTAGTCCGTGTCATTGCCCATAACTTTCGCAAAAACTCCGTGATCGAATGAAAGGCCGCCTCTCGTTCCCCCTTATCGGCGTGCGCTTATCGCAGACGCCTGGCCTCACGCTCGGACTCGAGCAGGCAGAGAATGTCGTTCTCGCGGACTGTATGTGAGTCAGAATTTCGTCTATGCTGCCGTGGGTGTTTTCCAGCGCATACCTGGGCCCTTGACGTTGCGGATGATGGATCGGGTCTGGTCGTCCATGAACTCGACGCGGCACTGAGTAACACCACCACGGGAGCCTGCAAGTTCTGTCAGCCCGCCGCTCTTGCCGAACATTCATTTCTCGTCTGTATATGCCGCTCCTTCACTGCCTTCTCGCGCGTGGAGTGTGCGTACCGGTTCGGCCAAGGACACGAGTGACCTTGACGAGCTTGACGGGAGCCTTAGCGGTATCCATGATTTGCGATTGTGTGGTTGACGGTAATCGGTCGTTTCGTGGGGAGTTGTGCGGCGGCTGGTCGATGAGGCGTTGCGGATTTTCGATGGCCGAAATTCAGCATCCAGGTGGGCTGTCGAGGCACGGACCACCGCCTTCCGCTAAGCGAATGCGCCAAGACCTAACTTTAGGGAATCCGAGTTGAAGCAAGCTGTGCACCTCACCACACGAACTTCTCGTTCTTTGGATACCATCAAGAGAATGTACTATCTAATGAAGCTGTGTGCAGAAATGACGCTGAGCTCATTGCCCATCATCTGGCCCAGATGGTCGGTCAACACGCAGACATGCCTTGCACCGGGCCCCCTCAAACAGACGTGGCGGAGCATCAAGACGCTCGTGGCCAGTAAGACCCATTCACTGCAAAGAGATGGTAACTTGGGACGAGTCTGGTGGTTGAGGTTGGCCCATGTTGTTCGTACGACACACGAGCCACGGCTTACTTTAGACTGCTTGAGACACAACGACACGACAGTGACTACATTGAACCCAATGAACGCAGACATCGGCATAAAGCAGAGGGCGTCATAAGTTCTTATGGTCTCGAGAACATTCACACGTCTTACTCGTTACCGTTGCTCGGACGAGTCACTTAGTCGCATGAGGTGAGCAGACAGCCACGACAACAAGTACGCGGCACGCATTGCAGTTGACGTATAAAAATGGGCAGCCATTGAATGCATCATTACGTCACATTTTGCAGGCACTCGGAAATTTTTGGACACTTTTCATAATTCTTCCTATGTGCAACCCACATGAAGCGTCGAAGATTAGTTTTGGGTACAGTGGACAAAGGAAACCAAAGCAGAACTCTAACACTTTACAGCATCCCGTGAGAACACTCGCAGCCCATGAGAGACAGCAGGCTCGAAACAGGACCGCAGTCCCACGACAGAACAATGGTACCACAACAGGACCCATCATCCACGGCAGGACTGAGATTCCGTAAAGAGCCCAAGATCCCAATTTTTTTCTTCTTTTTTTCTGCTTTAATAAAAATAGTAACAAAAGTAATACACTCGCGGGTGGGGAATAGAACAGGGTTGATATCATGCGCTGATCGCTTCAATGGGATCCATCACTGTCTATCCGAGCGTGTGAGTGTATACCGGCCTCTCAGACCGCTAGTCTAGCACGATTGGCGGTGGACGAGACGTGCGTCGTCGAGTGCATCTACGTCATGTATTAGCCATCACGACCCTCAGCAGTCGTTCGCAGTACTTACATAGACATCGATCATCGAGACGCTCACGGGACTCGAGACGGCTGCTTAGAACATCGCAACTACTACCATGGCGGCCAGGCTGGCAACCAGGCCTACAGTGGTGAGCTGGTTTCCTGCGGAAGTCCAAAGCACAGGGACAACAGCTGCAGTCGGCGCAGATGTGGACTGCGGGGCAGCGAGCGACGCATTCTGAGACGGGTAAGAGCCGTACGGCGGGATCGCGTAAGGCGGGACGCTGGGAGCCGCGGTGGCGATGGGCGCTGAGATGATGGCGGATGTCTCGACTGCGGCACGAGAGGAGACGGGAGCTACAGAGTAGATGGGAGTCATCTGAGACAAGGGAACCTCAGAGGAGATGGGAGCCACGTATGGCGCGTAGGAGTCGGCGGCCAGAGAGGCTACAGGTGAGGCGACGACAGCAGGACTGAACATGACAGGACCAGGGGCCATGACAGGATCAGGACCAACGATAGGACCAGGGCCAACGGCAGCAGATGGAGCGGCGTCAGGCGAAGAGGCGACGACAGGAGCCAACGCAGGATACACAGGGGCCTTGTAGTCAACAGTTTGGGGGCAGTTTCCCTTGTGGCCCAGAGTAACGAAGATATCTGAACCAGCAGGGCAGTCCAAGCTCGGCTCGTTAGCGAAAGGTCCAGGCTTGAAGTATCCAAGGTCATTATTGCATCTGCCCATGTGGCACTCGACACGAAGGCACTCATGTCCCCTCTCGTTGACAACGCGGACGAGGACACCGCCCGCGAGAAAAGGGCAGTAGCTGGGATTTTCCGGGCCGACGTTGGGGTTGCAGTCGATCCAACTCACGTCGAACCAGTCCTTGCGCGCCCAGTTGTCGATGTTGTACTCAAGCTGCAGGATACCGGCGGGCGTAACCTGGTAGTGAGGCAGATCACGAATCTTCATGGACACGCCGGCGCCGAGCCCACCTGCCATGTTGTAGATGACTGAGCCGCCATTGCCGGGGACCATGGTGCTGTGCTGGTCGGCATGAGGGCTGATGATGTGAGGTTAGTTATCGTGTCAAGGGAGCAATGAAACGGCGGCGTTCAAGACGAGCAGTTTGATGACTTACAGTGAGTTGCCGGGACCGACCTGCCAGAACCAGGCGTTGTGGCCCAGCCTATTTTCGAACTTGATGGTCCTTCCAGCCGTTGCTGGTCCCGCGAGGAGGGCAACGGCGAAGACGGTGATGGCTTGGGAAAGCATGGTTGATTAGGATGGTGGGGGAAAGCTGTGATGGTGACAAGTTGACTGTGAAGATGGATAGAGTGTCAGAGACCCCAGGAGTAGAGTAGCTGGTATAAGCAAATGCTCATAGAATCTGCAATACCTGGTTTTGGGCGGTTGGTTTGGTCGTGTGATGAGCTGGAGTGATGTCGATGCGCGTGTGTTGAGGACATATCAGAAGAGAGGCACGCGGCGGTCTATACGCAGCGATTTATACAGTCACCTCTCAACATACCCGATCTTGTCCTCGCCGTATCATTTTCGAAAGACTCGTCATCACCGCAAGAAGGTCCCACTTGATAGTGTAGTTAGACCCGAAGTAAACCCACAAGTATTCTGGGTAAGCACTAGGTGTATGGGTGGTATTCGGCCTGCATGATCTAGTCTCTCGCTCTCCGGTCTATGCTGCTATTTCAGTGTCCTGAGTTGAGAGGCTCATTGGACATAAAGAGAGACAGGGGTGAAGTAAGGCGTCTCAGCGGCCATTGAGATATCACGTTGCGGTAGAGGCTAGACACTTGAGGGCTCAACAGTCTTCGACACAAGATTTTACGAATCTTTTTTCTGAAGTCGATTGAGCTCACTGATGAAACTGTGCCGCTCACTCCAGCCTTATATGATAGCGTCCGGACGCAGTATTTATTGTCCTCAAATAGTGAAGAAAACTTCAGTCCCAAGACCCATACATGACCATGGTAAGTTCGAAGATGAAGCAGAACCCCATTCTCCGCTCTGCATGAAGTCGGTGCTGGCCACGAATCCACCTTCATGGGCGTTGAACTGCGCCCTGCATGCGTGAGAACACACTATCTGCCAGATGACGAAAAGAGCAAGTTGAATGAGCATGCTCATTGGTTGTACAAGCTTTCCGCACGCGGTCTTGACGCCCAGTGACCAGCACATTATGTTGCGTCAATCTAGTACGCGTGGCGGACGTCCAAGACATTCTCGGATGTAAGGTACATTCCACGATTTGGAATCGGGCCCAAACGAAAGGACTTGACGCTGTCGATGGCCCTCAACAAGTTTTTCTCACGAGAAAGTTGTTCAGTGCGCATTGTGAGCGGATTACCAGAACTGATGACCAGGCTACGAAGCTTTCTTCTGCAATCTGTGATTTGACTAGAACTTCGATCTCGAAATGTTTCGCCAGACTCTAATGACACTGCTGCGTAAAACGATCAACAGGGTGATCGGCCGTGAGTCTTCTTGCCGAAAAAGGCTCGTTTGAATGCTCCACTCTGCATATGGTCGTCGAAGCTAGACCGCCCAAGAAAGTCGAAAGATCCCATTTACCGGTCTGGTCCACCTTCACGCATGGCGACGTAAACCCGCAGCTACGTCTCCGGACATTCAACAGTAGAAGTCATCAGTCCGCTTTGAACCACCGAGTCCAGGGTAAAGACAAACCCGAGTATTTCGACCCCGGCAGCTTCGATCAAAAGAAGTGAAAAGAGCGCGTTGTTCTGTCTAATCTCCTCCTCTTCCTGCACAAAAGACAAATACATTCACTTCTCGTCTTTCATCGACCATCTTAGCGTACACCTATGCATCGCTCAGCCCCAACCCAGCATCGGAAACTAAACGGTCGTACCGTCCAAACCACCCCACACCCTGCATTAGCCCCTTCACCCTACCAAACCCCAGAAAGCAGGGTCCTCCAGAAAACTCGACCCAACCACACACCACTTGCACTACGACACAGTGATGACTCTTTGGTCTTTTTTGTAGCACCAGAATCCCACCAAATAATAGTATCTCTCAGGACAGTATAAAGGGCAATCATCCTCAATTTCCTTCCCACTCATAGATCAGAAGTATCCTTCTCTCGCACCACCAGGGCACGCTGGGTCGCTCGCGCGAACGGGTAGATCCGCCAACGGCCCGCGTGTACACCGCGTAATCCCTCTCGCAGAAACAGGATGGCGTGGGTCTGGTGCGAGTGTTTGGATGAGGTGGAGGTTGAGTGAAAGTTGGTACTGGTACCGAGCGTTTTTAGCGCGAGCAGGAAAAGGAGGAACACGCAACACCGACACCGAGACTACCCGATTTGGAATGTTCATGGGAAAGTGGGAAAGTGGGAAATACAGGATGAGTGAGTAAGTAAGTCAGTGTTTGGAAGTGCTGCGGGTGGGAGTTGTAGATCTTGATCTACATTTACATGTGATGCTGAGGTTTTTCTGCTTGTTGCGAAGCAGGTGTTGTATGGCAGCGAGATGATCATCACGATGCATAGAAAGACATGAGTCCCAGAAACGCCGTGATTAATTCGGACCGATTGGTGCCTATCTAGAAAGGGGTATATGAATGGCAAACCGTGTAACCAAACGCCATTTAGCCCTGTAATGCCCAGTTTTGAGGCTGCACTGTGAACTCCTTCCCATGCTCGCTATAAACAAAAGAAGATCAATAAGCAAACGGTTGTTTTTGGGGTGAAGCAGGATTTCGAAAATGGGAATCCGAACTCCTGTATGCTCACCAAATCACGCGAGAAACACACTCATTCTCCCGCGATTTCTATGCTGCAGGCAGCCTGGAGCGGTCACCACCTTTGCGGATCCACTCCTCTTGGATGATCTTGCCCTGCTGCGCGTGCATGAGCTTGTATGCGGTGCGGATCGTACCGTCGCTAACCTCGACCGCGACACCGATTTCCTTCGGGCTCTTGGGGATGCCCATGAGGTGTGAGACCAAGTAGAGACAAGCACCGGCGATACTGAGTGGCGAACGTCCAGCCGCAACACCGTGCTCGGTGACCTGGTGGGCACAGGCCTCTGCGATGAGCTGGAGCTGTACGTCCAGGCCCAGCTTTTCGCAGGCGCGAGGCATGAGGCTTGCGGCGTTTGTAGTCTGTCCAGTGGCGAAGCCGGAGGTGTCGAGAACGGGCTTACCGCCTGTGGGTAGCTTGTTGTTCTTCTGCAGGAAAGCCTCCAGCGTCTTGAATGTACGGCCGACCTCCTTCTTGGACACATTCGTCATCTTGAAGATCTCACGGAAACTGCGCTGCTGCCCATGTTGGCGGCAGGCAATGAAGATGCAGCCCGCAATGATGGCGTCCTGAGACTTGCCCTTGAAGAGTTTCGCATCGTCGGTGACTCGGAAGAGCAGTTTCGCAGTCTCGGCTGTGGGCTTGCTGATGCTCTGAGAGTCGCACAGGGTGGCAATTTGACTGTAGGCGGCCTGCAGCGACTTGTTCGCCTTGTCGTGGTTGGACTTGTTGTGTGCGCGCGAGAGCTCTCGTACACGCTGGCCGCCATCGCCGAAGCCGATCTCAGTCTGGAGCTGCGAGCCGTGGAGGAGCGGGTTTGCAGCATCACCGATACGCGAGGGGTCGTCGTTGCCCTGGTCGTCGTTGGAGAAGGTGCGCCACTCGGAGCGGGTGTCTATGCCGCGCTCGCCCAACACGCGACCGCAGGACCCGCACACGGTGTCGCCCGAGCTGAACTCCTCGACAAGATTCGGCGGGTTCTCTTGGCAGTCGGGGCACATGAGCGTGACGTTGAGGTCTTCGCTCCAAGCCTTCTCCTCGCGCGTCAAAGCCGGCGCTTCGTAGACCTCGCCCGGAGACAGCATGCGCCCATCGGGAGCGTAGTTAGCCATGTTGCGTGATACGTCGAGGGTGCGGTTGTCAGGCGGGTGCTGCGGGCAGGTCTGACGGGAATAGTGCGTGGGAAGAGGCGGTGGAGATGTTGGAAGTCTCCGCGAGAGAGTGAGAGACCAAGGTGAAGTGAGTTCCCAAGGCGCAGCCTGCCTGTTACATAAGCAGCGCTAAGGTGACTGTCGGCCTCAGGGCTCGAAAACATCACCGAAGCTGCCGTACAGCATTGACACCTCCCACTCCGTCACTCCGAACACAATGCAATCTATCAGGCCCTTGGTGCGTCGTGTAGACCGCGTCGCTAGAGCTTCCAGCTGACTTTTAAAAGCGTCAGGCGCTGGCTCGCGCCGCCCGCCAACAATTCGCGCCCGCAGCCCGCCGCACCTTCATCACGCCCACGGCCGTTCGCTCAGGTGATTCATCCCAATCGCGCGACCCGCGACTCTGCTGACCCAATTGACCCCTCCAGCCGATCTGGTGCAGGACCTGTACCTCCGCGAGCTCAAGAACTACAAGGTCCCGCAGGTCAAGGACTCGGACGCCCAGGGCTCCGTCCAGACCTTCAAGCTGCCACCAACCCCAAAGTCCCCCGAGGAGGCCGACATCGCCAGCGAGCTCAAGGCGTACGAGACACAGGCTGTTGAGGTCGAGGGTGCTGCAGAGGACGGCGCTGCGCCGGTCGAGGAGGACTGGTTTGAGGAGGAGGAGGAGGATACCAAGGCTGCGGCTCACTAGAGACTGATGGGCTGGGGCGTCTGTATCAAAATACCAGCGATTGTGTCAATATGAACCCGCAATAGAAAGCTATGGCTGGACTGCACATATGGGTCAAATCACGTGACTGGCTCAGACTTCCAAGGTTGACATTGAACCCTCATTTGGAAAGTTTCCAACTGCAGCAGTTGCTCTCTTCCGTCGACATGGACACTCTAGACTGTCATACTAGTATTGACTTTCTCGCAGAGCAATCATGATTGTGACCTTGGGTACGTACTTGAGGGACGACAGTAGTACAAATGCTGTCATGAGACCTCCAATGGCGTGAAGTACCGTGGACGCACCGCAACTGATCTCCTCATGCCAGTATCTACACTTCAATAGTCGCCCACAGCTAACTCGAATCGCACCAACGTCAATAATGCACTGCTCGTATCCAATGCAGCCATCTTGGCGATAGATAAGCTACCCGGCCCATAGTGGTACCGAAGAAGACGAAGTGCCATTAGCTGCATACATCATGACCTCCAAAAATGCGCGTGTACATGTCAAATGCTCAGAGTTACGTATGCCACCACCACGCATGTCACAGCGAACCACTTCGTGACCTGCAAGCCACGTTCTGTGCACTCACACGCCGGGTATGCAGGTCTTCGGAAGGACTCTTCTGAAACGAAGCGCACCGACCGTTGATTGGACCTGCGTGGGGGAGGCTGAAGGCGGAGGTCGGCCGTCGCAGATACATGCAGTTCGGACGTCTGCTTCTGCGAATGTGCTCTGCTCGGAAAGCGTGCATGCAAGCGGTCAGCACCGTTGCGAAACAAGGCGTCATCTCCTCGAAGCGGCCTTTGCTCTGGGGCGACTGTGATTTATCATTTGGCCATGGTGAAGGGGAGATTGCAGTGTCCGAGAGGACGAAAATCAAGGCTCGTCCTAATTCGACCGGCCCACTATCTGCTGCAACGGTATCAGAGGACTGGGGGGCATTTGCACAAGCCACACTCTATGCGAAGCGCGTTTGACATGTCGTCAGGCTCAAAGGCGCACGACGTAGCACCGTACTTCGCACTCCTAGCAGCCGTCGAGTGCCACGCAGAAAATAGCAGCGTCCAAGACGGCAGAGGCACTTCGAGAGGCGATTCGCGAGGTCTTTATGCCCGTTTTTAATCTATAAAAATCCCTTCGCTAGCGATCGGCGGCAGGTGCCACATGCTCGTCATTCCCTGCTAGCCCTTCATGATGCACCGGCGTCTGCAGCAGTGCAGACCGTGCATGTGCGGCAATATGACCATTTCGATGTCGTCCCCCAACAGCCGTCCGTCAGCCTGGGCTCCTCTTCCAAAGTGAATCTCTCTCGCATCTTCCGGTCGCTACCACAAGTCGTCTCTCCTACCACGCACTGCACACACGCTCGCTTTCACCGTCCTCAACGCTCCGTCGAGCCGATCCGCTCGCTCCGGCACCACAGCCACATTGTGACGTTTAGCACCACCGACTATCAGACGACGTGCGCATTATTCATTATTTGCCCGCCTGACGACCACGCCGGTCCTGTCTCGTCCCAGAAATGAGCCCGTGAAAGTGGAAGCTGCAGTAGCACGTCCAGACGCCGGACCTGGCCGTGTACTAGACATAACTACTATACCACACCGCCGCGTACGTACCACCGCAGAATGCCCGCTGCAGTAGCCCCCGCCGAGCGCAGCCACAGCATGTTCTCCAACACCTTCCGCAGCAGGAGCCGCGCTGCCTCTGAACTCGGACCGGCGCCCCCTCCCCAGCCACGCCCACCACCCGCCGCGCAATTGACCAAGGCCGCCTCGTACACGTACTTCCCGCGCGTGAAGGACCTCGAGCACGCGGCGCCCGTGGTGGAACTGAAGGGCACCATCTCGGAGGAGGAACTGCAGCACGGCGCCAATGGAGGGCGGCCGTCGGAGAGCTCTGGCGGGTCGAGCCCGTCGTCAGAGGAGGCCCCCGAGAGCGAGGCGGTGCAGATGCCGGAGCTGAGGCCCCAGAACAACGCGCGCCGGTCGTCGCGGTTCAGGCCCTTCTCCAGCAAGAGCAGAGAGCCGTCCGCCGAGCGCAAGCCTGAGCGCGGGCGCAAGGAGGCTGTGAAGCAGGCCGACTCGCCGGGTGGCTCGCCAGTGCGGTCCTTAACGAAGCTGCGGAGGAAGTCGTGGGTCGTTACGCAGGACCAGCAGCAGAAGGCGTCGTCACCGTCGCGGGAGAAGAAAGAGGACAGGCGGAAGAGCGTAGATGTGAACAAGCGGAAGAACCTGGCCAAGATCAGCATTCCAGAGGACGCCGAGGCGCGGGATACGACCCCAGAACTTCACCACGCGCTGCCCCACAGCAAGAAGAACAAGCGTCTGAGCAGCCTCTTCAATGCCACCAACGCCCCGCCCGTCCCCGCCATCCCCCAGTCCTTCTCCACGGACCAGCTCCCCCTCAACACACACGCTCAGTCTCCGCTGAGTCCCACCAACGTGCCTCCACTACCGCGCAACATTTCGCACGAAAACTTCAAGGGCGTCAAAACGGAGCCGCGCAAGAAGGATGAGCTCTGGACCGTGTTCCGGACCCTCGACGCGGATCTGCGGAAGTTCGTATAGTATTTTGCCCACCATGTATTCTGCTAACAACACGCAGATTCCAGTCAAAGTCCATGGCGCTCAAGGCCAACGTCATCCGCACCAGCCTGCTCCCGTTTCTCCGCCAGTATGCCACACACGCCTCGAACCACAGACTCAGACCAGAGGACCTCGATCGCCGCGCAAACATCCTCAACGGCTGGTGGACAGGGCTGCTGGAGCTCGTGGCCGGCAGGAACAACCAGTCGATATCCGGCACCGACCGACCTGCCATACTGGAGGCCATTGCCGGAGTCATGGAGCGACCCGAGTGGAGGCTCGCGCCGTCGCCCTTCTGCGCGCTCGCAGGCCGTATCGAGACTGCCTCTACGACCACAATCGCTTCGAGTTCGTCAAACTCGTCCGACTTCCTCGCCGAATCGGTCTTCCACAATGTGCGGAACATCTTCACGCAGAACCTGCTTTCTCAGATGTCATTCGTTGTGGAGAAGATGTCGCTCCGGAACGCAGCAGCTAGTCTAGTTACTTTCTGCGGCAAAACCTGTGCTTATGCATTCTGCTTCTGCCCCGGCATTGCCGACATCCTCGTCCGGTTATGGAATCCCTCGATGGACATGATGAAGCGGGTTCTGGCAGAGTCTGGTGTCTCCAAGCTCGACCGGCTGGACGCTGTCTCTGAGCGTGTTGTAGCAGCATTTCCGCCGATGCTTCACGCGCTGAAATTTACTTCCCTAGGGCAAATGCTGCGAACACTTCGGCGACCCGCTCCACCACCGTTGGGCACCGCGAACCTGGACTGGTACGGCCTATGGATGAAGCGCTGGGCAGGCGCAGAGAGCGACCTGTTCTACGTATTCGCCAAACATTACCACATTCTCGTGACAGACTTTCTCCCCGAAGAGCCGACCCTTGCGGAGCGCGTCTGTGTGCCTGGTCTCGTTCTCGTGCACGCTCAGATCTTGGTCAACCTCGACGCCACCATCTACAGACATGCTGCTCCCCAGCATGTTGAAGAGCCGGCCTCTGCAGCAGCGCCCATCACATTCGACGACGTTCTCGAGCCTGATGCATCGGCATCTACAATTGCTCTCCCACCCGCGAATGCCACGCGGCAAATGCAAGAGAATCGTCTCATCATGCTCATTCGCGATTTCCTTTCCGAGCGCAACACACATCTCAACACTGCCAGGCGAGTCTTTGCAGACAGTTTCGCTCGTTTGTTGCAGGCGCAGGCGCGGAAGATACCCATTTACGACAGTAATGCTTGCTATACTTTGTGTGACTTCCTCGAAGAGGCTTTTGCAATAATGGTCCGATACGAACAAACCGACGGCGAGCAGCATTCCATCATGGACTGGAGTTTTTGGCTTTCTGTTTGTAAGATGATGGCGGAGAGTCAGAATACTGCGACGGAGATCAAGTTGTACGCTTTTTTGTACAGTATTTGGTCTACGCTTGTACTGGACGAACGGCGGAAGGCTAGCTTGTGTCTCGATTTCCTTCTTGAGCCAGCGTATTTCGAAAGCAGGTTTAACCACTGGTGTCCAATGGTTCGATCGTATTACATGCGACTACTATGCTGGAGGGTCGCACGCTTCGATGGGGAGGACACTGAGATCGAGCTGTATGTGTCTTTCATCACCGATCATAGAGGCATTGCTAACAAATTATAGCGAGATCAAGAAAGCACTGAGCGACCGCCTCCGGTCTGTGTGGTCACACTATCTTTGGCTTCACGACCACGCTGAGCAGACCGCGGGTGTTCTTCCGTCAACAGTAGCCTGCAATCCCGCACCCGGTCGACGATTCCTAATTATCCGTAATGATAATCCTGTTGTAACCAACAGCGGCCCCTTCCTCTCCTTCGATGGTGTAGTCCAGAATCCCCACCAGCGAAAACCATCTCCCACGACCCCCATCCCAACCGAGCCTGAAGCATCACGGCCCATGACAGCTCTTTCGATAGACTCGCAGGACTTCCCAGACGAGGACGCCACAAAAGGAAAATGGAACATTCTAAAAAGCGTCTTTGGCGGCGGTGCATCCAAACAGCAGTCCAAATCCAAAAGCCCCGCGGCCTCCATAAAAGACAAGGAAAACACAACCAAAACATCCCCGACCAAAAGCACGACGTCAACAATAACAACAACCCCCGAAAAGCCAACCGCCGCTACCGACCCTCCAAACCCCCCACCCGCAACCCACCGCTCCTACTCCTTCCGCTTCTCCCTCGAATGGGTCGACAAGCGCTTCGGCGCCTATCAAACCATGCGCCTACAGCCCCCACGCCTACCCCTCCCCGCGCAAATCCTACTCCAACAAAAGAGCATCAACGCCGACGCCGTACTACCCTCCCAGCCCACAGGCGCAAGCGCGACGTCGAGTCGCTATGCAGGGCGCGCGCTAGCTGAATGGACCTTCGTTTCCCACGAGTGTCAGAACTTTTTCGATCGCCGGAAGAATGAGGGTGTGCCGGGGAATAAGGCGGTTGAGACGCCGAGTTTGGCTGTTGAGGCGTTTAGGAGGCCGGGGTAGGCGTGCTGTGAGGAGCGAGGTTTTTTTTTTGTTGTTGTTGTTGTTGAGAAATGGTGAGAGGGGAGGAGGAGGAGGAGGAGGAGGAAGAGTATTATCTTTATGTAGATCACTTTGCATAGGAAGAGAGGCCTTGGAAGGCTTTCTTCATCGGCGCACGTTTGGGTTCTTTTGTCGCATGCGCTGGCAGTGCGCCTCCTGCGTGCGTGGGGTTGTGTTGTGGGGAGTAGGAGGTGAGGAGAGGAGGAGAGGGGAGGGGAGGGTTATATATGAGCTTATGTGGCGGCGGTACTTGAATGGAGAGAAGTTTTGCTGCACATTCTGGTTGGTGATGCTTTGCGCAGTCGTTGACGTGAGATATCCACGGCTGCACGCTTCCGAAATCGGCAAGCGCTCCCACCACACATCCGATCACACATTTTCTAGCGTTGTCGCGTCTTCATAACTCCATTCGACAAGTTTCACCCAAGCAACAGTGATCATGCTGCAACAAATTTACAAAATGTCCAACTTGGGATCCTTCAGGGCGTGAACGCACACACTTCAGCCACCACCCGAGAGCACCCCTGCCCCCGCTCCGCCACCAGGCACACGAAAGCAACATGAAACGCGTGTCTTCAGCATCTCTTCGCTCGAGGACTTTGGTTGTTCAGATCTTGACTTCCTTGCTGTAATAGAGACGATTGTTTACTGTCGCACATATGGACGAAAAGAAGCTGCGTGGTCTGGAGAAGCAGCATAAGCTGCGGGTCAAGACGGGGTGTGAGACTTGCAGGTACGTTCACCACAGAGAACTGTCTCGACATCAAAGTTTAATCATATTTGAGAACTCCCATGCTAATGGTGCAAAAGAATTAGAAAAGTAAAATGTGACGAGACGAAACCTGCTTGCTTGCGCTGTACGAAAACGGGACGGACCTGTGATGGGTATGTTGTATTCGACGGAAGAACTAGCGTGGCATACAGGACATTATTTGACACTGAGTAGATACAAGCGTGCGGCTAAGTCAAAGAATGCTGCTGCGGCTTCATACCGAAATTCTGCATTTTTGGTTGTGCCGCAAAGTAGTTCGACGAAAGTTGCGATTCCAAGAAGCCCATCTCGATCTATCAGCCAGGACCCTGAAGAAAACCGCTCTTTTGAGTATTTCCAATTACACACGCTTCCTATGTGGACCGAATTTTTCCCGTCAGAACTCTGGAGTAGGACGATACTACAGCTCAGCCATGCTGAACCCGCTATAAGACATGGTATCTTGGCACTGTCCACAATGCACGCGCGATATGAAAGCATCACACCTCTCTCTACGCCCAACGCCGTCGACGCCGCCTTTCTTCAATACACGCAAGCAGTCAACCATTCCAACGCGCTCCTCCGAGCCCATCAAGCGGGCAAAGTCAGTCTTGACATGGTACTTATTGCCTGCATCATATTCACTTCCTACGAGAATGTTGCCGGAAACTATCGAGCTGCTTCTATGCATCTGAAAAATGGCCTGCGCATACTAGATCAGAATCGCAACATGCCAGGCGCTCGTAAAACCGCCCTCCAGGACGACATCGCCAACGTCCTGTATCGCCTCGATGTGCAGGCAATGACGTTCTCTGACAATGCTTCGAACTACGAATATCGCATGGATGAGATACCAGCATGTCCAGAGATCCCACCAATTTACCTCGACAACAGCGCCGCTCGAGACGATCTAGTCGGTATCCTGCGGTGCATGATGTGGGCCATGGGCATCATCGAGGAAGACCACTCAGTAGCGCAAGACCCCCAGTGGTACCGCGTGCACGACCAAATCCTCAGTGCTCTGAATGCCTGGGACGTCGTATTCGAGACCTACCGCCAAAGCCTCACCACCCTTTGGCAGCACGACCCCAAAATCTATGCCGGCAACACACTCCTACGCATATCAGCGCTGACGATCCGCACCATTGTCGGCGCGAAAGCAGGCGTGTGGTCAGAAATGGCATGGGACGCCTACCTCGACAACTTCACCGCTATAGTCGACTTAGCGGAGACAATTCCCCTGCTGAAGCCCCAGTCCCGAGCTCCATCGCTGAGTCGAGGCTCGAGTCCTGCACCTTACTTCTCTCCACTACCGCACGGTGGCGATAATCAGGCATTCGACGCACCGCCAGACTACCACTCCTCATCCTCCTTCTCCCCCTCCTTCGAACTCTCGCCCATTGTGCCCCTCTTCGTAGTCGCATGCCGCTGCCGCGACCCCACCACCCGGCGCCGCGCCATAACGCTTCTCCTACGCTACCGGCGGCGCGAAGGCGTCTGGGACTCGCTGGGCGCGGGCATGGTCGCTGCGCAATGCATGAAGAAGGAAGAAGCGCTGTCCTCCACCGAGTACCTCAACTTTGAAGACCCGTGCTTCCTTGCGCGCAATCCCGGGATGAATTTCGCCAGCGATGTTCCTGAGTACAGGCGCGTGAGGAATGTGTCGGTCGAGGTGAAGATTGTGCAGGGGAGGATCGATTTGGAGTATAGTATGACGACGGGGGAGAAGGTTAGTGAGAGGCAGATTATTTATGAGAGTAGGGGGGATAGAGGGGTGTGGAGGGATGGAGTGGTGGGGACGCGGATGGAGGGTGTGGATAGGGCTTTTGATGGGGGTGAGATTGCTGGACTTGAGATTTAGTTTAGCGGTTGTTTGGGGTTTGTGTTGTAGAATTTCAGACTTCGTCTCGTGCTCGTTGGCTTTCGATAAAATGCGATGATGTCATCACTTCCAATTTGCGACAAACTCCATCTTCAACATTAATTGTGTTCACTTCGCTACCACAGCCTATCCCACATTTCGTTCAACTTGTACCGGAGATATCATCGTAATGGCAAAAGCCTGCACCATCTGCTCCGCGCCGCGCCCCGTGCTCGTGCGCTGCCAAATCGATGAGTCGCAAAAATGGCATTTCGTCTGCCCTGGCGCATGCTGGAAGAAGGTCTCAGGCGGAGTCGAAGACGCAAAGGGACTGGAGGGTCAGTTTCCGTGGTATAGATACGGTGGAATGGTGCGTTTATCTCCACTTTCAGGCGTGTAAAATTAGCATGTTGGCTGACTTGCTTCAAACAGTGGAAAGATAGAAGTGCAGATGGGCCAGTGAGTGCGAAGAAGCCTAGAAAAGTCAAGGAGAGACAGAAAGAGGAGGTGCGCGCGAGAGCGGAGGAGGAGAGTGGTGGTGCCGAGGAAGTAGATTCGTGAGGATTGTGATGGCGGAAGGATTGCCACTTTGAAAAGGCCCGCATTCACGACGGGACTTGGAATCTGGGGTACGAACGAGGCGTTTTGATGAAAAATCCGGGGTAAATCTTCCGAAGCCACCTTGGCAACACTCAACCTAATCCCCGTCCTACCTTCTTTCGACCACGAGCTCATCTCCCTCATACACAAGCCCACTAGCTTCCGCACGCCCGGCTCTACCACGTATGTCAAAATGTAGGGTTATACCACCTCGGCACGAGATGCACCGCGGCGCCACGCCGGAGAATTTCGATCCCACGAAGCTTAGACTCCGGGAGCATGTTAAGTGCCGGTGCTTGTATCATGGGAGCAGAAGGTCGGGGATAGCCCCGCGGGCTAGGTGGGTGGACTTGGGGTAATGCAATATGTGTTTAGTAGATCAGGTTGGAATTGGGGTTTCGGTGTTGGCCAGGTTGACATGTCTTGTGTAATAGGGACCGAGATGTGCTATTAGCCTGTAGAGTGGTGGAGAGTGACTGGAGGTTTGGAGGGTATAAGAACGGCTTGAACCGTACTTTTTAGATTTCGTTACTAGACATCTGCTGTTTGAGAGTCATCAGTATTGAAGCAGAAAATCGTCACACTTCACAATGTTGACCTCGCAACTCGCGTCACTGCTAGCCCTCGTTGCTACAATCCTTGCCGCACCCAGCGGAGATGTAACAAAGCGTGCGCAAACCGTGTGGCTCGCCGGAGACTCGACCATGGCGAGGGCCAATGGAGTAACCACTGGTAAGCCACTTCCTTCCCACAGCATACCAGAACCTAATACTTGCACCTCAGGCTGGGGTGTCTATCTGCCATACTCCCTCAGCCTCCCCGTCAACAACAAAGCCATCGGTGGCCGTTCCTCGCGGTCCTACACGCGCGAAGGCCGCTTTGACGAGATCATCAAAGCCGTGCAACCCAACGACATCGTGATAATTGAGTTCGGCCATAACGACGGCGGCTCACTATCTACCGACAACGGACGCTCAGTTTGCGGTGGCGCTGGCTCTGAAACTTGTCAGACAACATACAACGGTGTCAAAGAGACGGTCCATACATTCCCATGGTACTTGACCGAAGCCGGCAAAAAGATCATCGCGAAGGGCGCAAAGGTCATTATGTCCAGCCAGACGCCGAATAATCCATGGGAAAGCGGATCTTTCGTGTACGGCGATGGTGGCAGATTTGTTGGGTATGCGAAGGCGGTTGCGAAGGCGCTGGGGAGTAATGCTATGTATGTGGACCATGGCGGCTACACGGCGAATTACATGAAGGGAGTTGGGAAGGCAGCGACGGATAAGCTGTTTCCTCAGGATCATACGCATACGAGCCCGGCTGGTGCGGATTTTGTGGCAAAGGCGTTTGTGAAGGGTCTGCAGTGCAGTGGTGGTGGATTTTTGAAGGGGTTCGTTAAGAATTCGACTGCGACTATTGTGGGGTCTTGCTTGTAGAGACTCCGACGAGCATGCTGCATCAAATCGAATAAACCAGTGCGGTGTTGTAATTACATCGTTCCATTAAGATACAAAGCTTCCTACTCCCAAGCTCGCAGGTATCAACGAAGAAAAATGGCCTACAGCCATGACTTGTTCCCGAGGTGGGAGAGGAATGCACCCGCATCTCCCTTCTCCAAGCTCGCGTTGTTAACCACATTCATGAGTGACTCGACCGACTCTTCAACCGAGATTGGACCCTTGAAATGGGGGGCGTACTCCATGAACTTCCCGCCCATGATCGCGAATCCCTTCTGCTGCTCCTCGGACACTATAACTCTGTCAGCCATGAACTGGGTGCACCAAAAGAACGGGTACATACGCTCGTCGTACTGTCCGGTGTTGACAGATCCAGGACTCAGGCTCAGGAACAAGACGCCGTCTTTCTGGTACTCTGCTTGGAACTTCACAGTCGTCATGTTCATGGCGGCCTTGCTGATCGAGTACGGTGCAGCCTCGTAAATTCCGTATTTGATGGCAAGTTCTTGGTCAGCCAAGCCGGTGCTGATGGTCGCGACTTTCTTGACGTTTCCTTTCAGAACCAGCGGCATGAACGCGTTGAACAAATGGATGTTGCCCACCACGTTCGTGTTGAACAGGTCCATGAGGTCTTGAGTGAGGCGGTCGGCGCTCTTCGCGCCGAGTTGAGAGAGCGTGGCGTACTCGGAGTAAGTGGAGATCAGTCCCGCGTTGGCGATGAGGTAGTCGACGGATCCGGATGTGATGGCAGAAGTGGCTTCGGCTGCGTCCTGTGCAAAAAGTTAGGGGAAAGTGCGTATCATTTGAATTGATCTGTTACCTTGAGTGATTGGTGGTCGTGCATGTCTCCTCTGAGAATGTGAACATTGCTCCTGTTTAGGGCATCGACTTTGGCTTTTGTGGCGGGTACATCGCGGACGAGACCAATAACAGTGTTTGATGGATCGCTGGATAGCTTTTCGAGGAAGGCGAACTAGAAGTGCCTATTAGTATGGCTTCTTATCATCGCATCTTATGCTTTTGCGACTTACTCCGATTCCTCGCGATACGCCGGTGATGACATAGGAAGGCATTTTGAAGATGTTCAGGCGCTGTGCTTGATCTGAAGTATGTGTGGGATTGGAAAGTGATGGGAAGAGTTGAGAGTGCGATGTGTGATGTCGACACTGAGACTCCGAGGACGACCGTACTTATACCTGACCTCTTCTACTTGACCATCTCTCTTTTACTTGACCATCTCACAAAGCTGCTTACGAACTCATTCGACCGGACAACGACTTGGTCATCCCAGTCTTAGCTAATGTTCCGTGGAGACAGACGACCCCACCATCAACGCTTGAAGCTCGCATATCGTAGCTTCCTTTCTCAAACAGTCGAAGTGACTACTGTGCTGAGCTAGACAGCTGCTTGTGTAGTGAGGACGGAGCGCTTGTGACGGTGTAGCTCGAGCACGGGCCCGAGGAGCGGTATACATCTTACAAATCTAGTTCGTTCCTTCCAAGGCGAATCTAGTGTTCCTCAAGGGATACCTTTGTAAGCAACTATCGTCTGATCTCCTATCCCACCATGTGTCCGGGATGTTGTATGCATCATGCAGAGTCGCTGGCCGCCAAGTTCGCGGATTCTTGCAACGTGTCTACTTCAGTCGATAGCGCGAGATCCTAGCGCTGCGCTAGTTCCTTCCATTGTAGTGGCTCAACACTCGTCCCGTCTCATACCGAATGACACAGTGACGGCGTTTAAAGATGCAAGAGCAGATACATTGTTCCTAAGAGCTCGCAATTTCGAACCTCAGTTCCCAACCTGGCTACAACATTTTGCCCACAAAACATGGTGGCTGCCAAAGGTTGCTGGACTTGCAAGGGTAAGCCGAACCTCGCTTCCACACATTGTTTCACGGTATTCTGATTACAAGAGTTAGACCGGAAGGTGTCATGTGATCGGACTGTTCCTCGATGTTTAAAATGCAAGAAAACAAAACGGGAATGCGGTGGCTACGGCATACGATTGACGTGGCCACAAGACGACCGTAGCCGTGCACTCGTAGGGCTGCCCCAACCAAAACAAACAAATCTTCCAGCTCGGCAATTGGGACATCAATGGGTCAATGTTGTGCCTACTGATTTGCGACTTCATCTGGTCACATGCTCATTCGTGGGAAAGGGTATGAGGGACTGACGTGGGCGCAAGAAGAGTGACTGACCATACCGCGGTAGGCAGAGACCTGGCTAGAGATCAACTCGCCTTTCCAAACATTCCTGAGCTGATCCCGACTTGGTGTGATGATGGGACTAATGATGAAGCAGAGTTAATGCGTTATTGTGAGCGACCGAATATACTTCGAGATCTAGTCACTAACTGGAATTAGTCGAGTCTGTTGTCATTCATTTGTTGCCCATGTTATACACCGACCGAACAAGACTTTGTCGCCTACTTTTGAAGACAGCACGTTCGAATCGTAGCCCGTCATCAAAGGCCGTTCACCATGCAATACTTGCTCTGAGTTCTTACCTCCGAGATGGTGCTTCGACGCGTGTGGATCGACTAAAGCAAGAAGCGCTCCATGCACTTTACATCGAACAGCTACCTAGCGAATGCGATGCAATTGAACACATCTCAGCAAATCTACTGCTCTGCGTTTTGGAGGTACCACCTTAAACCACCAGAAACTAGTTATGAAGGCTCTTCTGACGCTGATAGCTGCAACAAACCTCTGGCAATGGCTCATGCTGGATCGGATTTATCACTGGAGTCAAACAAGTGGTCGATGCAGTGAAGAGAGCGGACATCGCCCCAGACGGAGACGCAGGTATGATCTTAGGATGGGTTTACTACTTTGATGTAATGGTTCGCTTCAGCCTACGACATTGGCGTTCCGAATACATCGAAGCGACTGCAAAGGCGCTTGGTTTCGATCCAAAAGGCGAGCAGGAGTGTCTGATGCAGTATATTCTAGCTCGAAAGTCTTTTGCTCGCGGCTTGCCTGCCATATCCAACCACGCCCACGCTGTTGTCCGGCTGCTTGCTGAGATATCTGAAACAGCGGTGTACTCGTCGGACGCGCGATATTTGACGCAAGAGTACCAACTTCACCTCAACGAGCTTCGAACAAAGCTCCAGAACGTCTCCCCACGGACTCAAGATGTTGCTTTGTCGAGCAATGAGCCGCTCAACCACACCGAAAACATGCTGGAGCTTACGCGCCTAGCAGGCCTGATCCATCTCGAGCGCGTCTCCAGAAACTTCTCCGGCCACTCTGCCAGCATTCGCTCATGGACGAAAGAAGCACTCGCAATTATCACTGAGCTAGACTCATGTTTCTGCCCGTTCGCGCTGTTTGTTGTCAGTTGTGAATTGATGAACGACGAAGAGCGATTGATCATATTGGATCTGTATACGAGAATAGAAACAAGGCCGCATCTACACAGCTTTATGGAAGTCAAGTTATTGATACAGACGGCTTGGAATCAGCAAGATCTGGCAGAAGATGGAGAGTTAGAGTACATTCAGAAGCTCAATCTCGTGATGAGCTCTCGTAATGTCGTACCTAGTCTGGTCTGACACTCATCGTCTGCTGCTTGTAACTAGAACTGCAGCCATCGGAACAATCGAGATTTGGAAGTACTTATTATAATCTTGTGCCTGAATTGCCTACAATTGCTTCTTCGCCACCCTCGTCCTAAATCGCTTTCGTTCATATCGTACAATTGTTCAGCACGCTTTACCGCATCTCTCAGACTCCGACGTCCTCAACCCGCAGCAAACCATCGCCCATGCCGGCAACCGCCCACGTCCCGAACTTGACGTTAGGATTCCATGCCAGC